>ERZ1739169.11-NODE-11-length-130773-cov-30.204769_pt1 | contig 130773 bp, 120 predicted proteins | sample MGYA00581756_ERZ1739169 | MGnify/ENA primary metagenome ERZ1739169 (study PRJEB40789, sample SAMEA7425667) | Salamandra salamandra | biome: salamander skin | place: Germany | collected 2020-03 | study: cvxcv | reverse complement strand
CCTTTCGAGGGGCGGACTCTAGCTATTCCTGGAGGAGTTTCAGGGGGTCACGTCAAAATCAATCGCAAGCTCCGCGAGGCACATCCGCATATCGTTGCAGATGTCATTGCCGGAATCGAAAGCGTTGGGGGCGGCGCCGTTCAGGATCCCCGAACCGAACTGCTAACCGTCAATGGCGAGTTCACAGTGTCGGTTGTACTGTCACGATGCTTTGAAACAGCAGCAGGATCGCTGCGCTGGCGCATCCGTCTGGACACGGGGTTCTTGCCGGACATCACCATCGCCATACGCATGGACGAACTGAACGCCGCGCCTCGCGACTACTACGTTCTCCCGAGCATCGATATGACCGCGGATCGGCTTCGGCTGGCCGAGCAGAACGGTCTGTCTCTCGATGCTTATCGCTTCGACACCCTTGATTTCTTTTTCGCGCTGGCTGGCAGAGCCAAGTTCTTGGAGGTGGCTTGATGCCTGACGATGTCGTCTTCAATGCCCATAAGCACGTGACGTTGGTCCCGACCGACAGAGTCCGGATCCTTAATCCACGCGTGCGGAACCCCAAAACATTCGAAGAAATGGTCGAAAGCATCGCGCGGATAGGCCTCAAGCGCCCCATCACCGTGACCCAGCGCGCGAACACGGAGCCAGCGGAGTATGATCTCGTCTGCGGTCAGGGGCGACTTGAAGCTTTCATCCAGCTGAAGCAGGAGGGCATCCCCGCCATCGTGATTGATGCGGACGAAAGCGATTGCCTAGTCATGAGCCTCGTTGAGAACTGCGCCAGGCGCCAACACCGGGCGATCGACCTGATGCAGGAAGTCGGCACCCTTCGAGAACGTGGATACAACGACCGCGAGATCGCCGGTAAAATCGGCGTCACGCCCGAATACGTCAACATGATCGCCGGATTGCTTGAGCGAGGTGAGGAGCGGCTGGTCTCCGCCGTTGAAACCGGCCTCATGCCGCTGAACCTCGCGATTGAGATATCCAGAACGGATGATGAGGGCGCTCAACGCGCGCTAACGGAAGCCTATACGGAGAAGAAGCTGCGCGGAAAGAAATTCGCGGCCGTGCGTCGTCTGCTAGATCGGCGACAGCGCCGCGGACGGCGCGTGGACGAAACGCCTTTCGGCCGCAAGGTGAACCGCGCCGCGCGCCCGCTAACTAGCGATGCCCTTGTGCGTGCCTACCGCCAAGAAGCGGATCGCCAGAAGCTGCTCGTCAAGAAGGCGGAACTGACCCAGGGGAGACTCCTCTTCGTCACGGAGGCGTTCCGCGCACTTCGGACCGACGAGAATTTCCTGACGTTGCTGCGCGCCGAAGACCTCAAGGCAATGCCTGGCTACCTTGAGGAACGTTCGAGGACGGATCCATGACGAGGAAAGAGCGTGGCCCCTCGCAAATCGTCAGGCACGCTTTTGAGGACAACTGCGTGATCCTGTCAGTGAGCGCCCTTCTCCCTGTGCGGGTGCTTCGGACGTCCACGAAATCCAGCAAGAAGTATCAGCAGATCGCCGCCTCAATCCGCGAAGTCGGTCTCGTCGAGCCGCCTGTGGTGGCCCGAGATCTCGCAAATCCAGACACCTATCTCTTGCTGGACGGTCATGTTCGTATCGAGATTTTGAAGGATTTGGGCATCGAACAGGTCGAATGCCTGGTTTCCACTGACGACGAAGCCTTCACCTACAACAAGCGGATTAGCCGATTGTCGTCGGTTCAGGAGCACAAGATGATCCGCCGAGCCATCGAGCGCGGCGTGCCGGAGGAAAAGATCGCCAAGGCATTAGACGTCAATCCAGAGTCCATTCGTCGCAAGGTCCGGATGCTGAACGGGATCTGTGACGAAACGGTCGCTATTCTCAAAGACAAACCTTGTCCGATGGCGGTGTTCGAAATTCTCCGAAAAATGAATCCTCTGCGGCAGATCGAGGCTGCGGAACTCCTCGTGAACGCCAATAATTATTCGGTCGCCTACGCCTCGGCGATCCTGGCCGGGACGCCGCAGGCGCAGCTTGCGGCTGGATCGAAACCGAAAAACATCAAGGGCATCACCGCCGAGGCCGTGGCTCGAATGGAAAGTGAGTTGGCGCGTCTCCAGGAGGCGATCACGTCGATTCAGGAGACTTACGGCCAAGACCATCTGCATCTGACTGTCATCAAGGGCTACCTGGTCAAGTTACTCGGGAACGCCCGAGTGGTTCGCTACCTCATGCAGCATCGTCCCGAATTCCTGACCGAGTTCCAGACAATCACCGAGATGACATCCACGCTGCCGCCCGAGGCAGCCTGAACGATTGCGACGATGGGGACCCGGACCCGATAAGCGCGGGGACCGCAGGAGCTACCGCACGGTGGGGCGGATCGAGCGCGGTGGTGGGAATGGCGGCGAACCCGCATGAAGCCCACCAGGCCGATCGCCATCGGGTCGGCCCGTAGCCGGCGGAAATTTATCAGCCAGACTTGAAAACCGCTGAAGCCGTCATTTAGGCTTCGATTGCTGGGGCGTCGCCTCAGTGTTCACGTTGGGGATCGCCGATCCCCCCTCACGAAACAATTGAAGTTTTGGAACCGGAGCACCCGCTCGCGGAAAGAGGAGAGTGCGTGATGAGTAGCCCGGGGCTTCGGCCCGCCAAGATCGTGTTGTCGGGACAGGCCAAGGCGGCGGGTGGCCGTCATGGCTAAGCAGGCCCTTCCCCTGACTCGGGGCGGTGCCAAGCCGCCTCGCCGCAACAATCGCCCCCTGGACGTTGAATACATCCAGGTTTCAGGCCTCCAGTCGGACCCTCGACCGCAGCGCAAGCACAGCCAGCGACAACTCGACAATCTGGCGGGGGCCATCGCCAGGTTCGACATCGTCCGACCGCTACTCGTCACCGAGGACAATGTGGTCCTGGATGGCAACGCGGTGCTGGAAGTTCTCCGCCGGGAAGGCCGAGACACGGTCCCGGTCATCCGTATCAGCGGCTATTCGTCGGCTGAACTCCGCTCCCTACAGATGGCGCTCAACCGCATCGGCGACCATGCCGACTGGGATTTGGATGTGCTGCGCGCGGACTTCCTGATGCTGCAGGCGGATCCGGAGTTCGACTTCTCCCTCGACTTCACCGGGTTTGACCAGGTGTTCGTCGATCGGGTTACCTTGGCCGGCGATGTCGGCTCCCAGCAGGATGAGGTTCCCGAGCACGGCGAGGAGGCTCCGGTCACGCGCGTGGGCGACACCTGGTGCTGTGGGCGCCATCGCATCATCTGTGGCGACAGCCGGGATGGCGCTATCTTCATCATGCTGTTGGACCAGGATCGGGTCCGGTTGACCCTGACCGACCCGCCGTACAACGTCAGAATCTCCGGCAACGTCTCGGGCCTCGGCAAGGTGCGGCACGGCGAGTTCGCCATGGCGTCGGGCGAGATGAACCGGGCGGAATTTGTCGAATTCCAGCGCCAGGTGTTCGATCACTGCAAGCGGTTCAGCGTAGATGGCGCCCTGCTCTACGCCTTCATCGACGGACGGCATGTCGCCGATCAGATCGCCGCCGGTGAAACGGTCTTCGGAGAGCTCAAACAGCTTGTTGTCTGGGCCAAGGACAACGCGGGGATGGGGACCTTTTATAGGTCGCAGCACGAACTCCTGACGATCTGGAAGGTCGGCGAGGCGCCGAACGTCAACACCTTCGGTCTGGGGAGCAATGGTCGCTACCGGTCGAATGTCTGGAACTATCCGGGATACGCCAGCCTCGGCGCCGGCCGTGACGAGGCGTTGTCCTTCCACCCGACCGTCAAGCCTCTGCCCATGATCGTCGATGCGATCCTGGACGTCACCCATCAGGGCGAGGTCGTGCTCGATCCGTTCGGTGGTTCCGGCACAACCCTGATCGCGGCTGAGCGCACCGGCCGTGTGGCGCGACTGATCGAGATCGATCCGAAGTACGTCGATGTGGCGCTGCGCCGCTTCATCGCCGAGACTGGCGAAGAGCCGGTGCTGGCAGAAACCGACGAAGCCTTTTCGGAAGTTCGGTTTCGACGCCAAAGCGAAACCGTGAAGTCAGTTTCGGAATCGGGTTCCGACAGCGCGTGGGAGATCCTCTGATGGCGAAGCCTCAAAAGCCCCGTCCGATGACTGATGAGCAGAAAGCCCGAGCCGAAGAGGCTGACTACGTGACCGGCTTCGGCAAACCACCGACGTCATCTCAGTTTGCGAAGGGCAAGTCCGGCAACCCCGCCGGGCGCCCTAAAGGCGCACGTTCCATGCGCACCCTGTTGCAGGAGATTCTGGATCAGCCGGTCACCATCTCCATCAAGGGCGTGCCGCGCCAGGTCCCCGCCAAGCAGGCGGTCCTGACCCGGCTCATGTCGCAGGCGCTCACCGGCAAGACCCAGGACGCGGCTCTCTTTGTAAGCCTGATCAAGACCACCCTGCCGGAACAGTTCGCCGAGGAGGCGGATGACGCGCTATCGACCGATGAGGCCAAGCTTCTCGAAGCCATTGCCACCAAGATGCTGATGGCGCGCGGAGAGCGTGCGGAGGACGTGTGATGGCCGTTCCAACCTTCACGCGCGCCGAGTATGAAGGGGCCCTTCGATCTGATCTGACCGGGTACTTCTTCTGGGCATGGTCGCAGCTTCACCCTGGCCAAAAACTAATTTCGGGTTGGCATCTGCATGCTCTAGCGGCGGCCCTCACCAAATGCGCCACGGGCGAGACCAAGCGGCTGATCATCAATCTGCCGCCGCGGAACCTGAAATCAGAGTTTGCCTCGATCGTCTTTCCGACTTGGCTCCTCGGTCGAGATCCCAGCCGCAAGATCATCAACATCACCTATTCGGAGGCCCTGACGAAGGAGTTCGCCCGGGGCTCCAAGGGCCTGATGGAGACGGCTGACTATAAACGGATATTCCCGGCAACGCGGATCAATCCCAGGGCTAATGCGGACACCGACTTCACCCTGATGAAGCACCGTGGCAAGCGGTTCGGAACCACGGTGTTTGGTTCGGTCACCGGCTTCGGCGGCGATTTCCTGATCATCGATGATCCAATCAAGCCTGAGGACACGCGGTCCGACACGGTTCGCACGCGGGTCAATGAATGGTTCGAAAGCACCGCTCTGTCGCGCCTCGACCGTAAGGAAACCGGCTGCATCATCGTCATCATGCAGCGCCTGCATGTCGATGATCTTTCAGGTAGGCTGCTCGAAGCCGGCGGGTGGACCCACCTCAATCTGCCTGCAATCGCTACCGAGCGTCAGGTGCTTGATGTCGGTCAAGGGCTGACCTGGACGCGGGAGATTGGCGAGCCGCTGAATTCCAAGTTCGAGTCTGTTGAAACGCTGGAGGCGCTCCGCGAAAGCATGGGGGATGATTTCTTCCAGTCGCAATACCAGCAATCGCCGGTCATGCCCGGCGGGAACATCATCAAGCTCGAATGGCTGCAACGCTATCAGGCGCCGTTCAGGGCCACGCTGAATGATGAGGTGGTTTTCAGCTGGGATACAGCCTTTGGCACGGGCGTCAGCAACGATTGGTCGGTCGGCACGGTCTGGGTCGTGCGCGGCAAAAACTACTTCTTGGGAGACGTGGTCAGGGGCCGCTTCTCTGGCGGTGATCTCGTTAAGGCCATGGTGAATCTCTGGGACAAATACCCCACCACCCGCCGGGTCATCCTGCTGGAGAAGGTCAATGGGATGGAACTGGTCGCCGAACAGGTCCGGCAGGCCTGTCCCGACGTCGATCTCGAGCTCATGCCGCCTGTTCAGAGCAAGGTATCCCGCGTCTGGGCCACGGCGCCGATATTCCAGCGCGGCGCCGTCCATCTTCCCGACCGTGCCGATTGGTTAGATGAGTATGTGAAAGAACTTATCTCCTTCCCTCGCGCCAAGCATGATGACCAGGTCGATTCCACGAGCCAGTTTCTGGGGTGGATCACGACGAAGCCTGATCTGACGGTCGTCCAACGCTTCGTGTGACTGGACTTCGCCGTGGAAGGAAGCGTTGCTCCGTTCATGAGCTTTGAATCGACACTCCGTCACGTCGCGCCGACCTTTGGAAAACGCCGTGTCCCGCCGCTTACGGGTGAGCAGAAAACGGCGCTGATCACTCAGGCGCGCGAAGCGGAACTGCAGGCGCGGAGGGCAAGAATGGATGCCTACCTGGAGGTCAGGTGGGAAGAGAACATGGCCAAGCTCAGAGCTTCCATCGTGGAGGCTGAAAGCGCCATCGCCAGACGCCGGTTGGGTGCCATGGGTGTGGGAGCCCTGCGGAATCTGGCCGGGTTCGCGATTGGTTGTCGGTTGGGTCGCTGAGCGCGCCGATCAACCACTCGCCTGACCAACGACGAGCGGATCGTCCTGCGGACGGAGCAGTTCATAGGGCGCGAGCTTCAACGCCGTCGCCAGCTTCTCGATGTTGTCGAGTGAGATGTTGCGCTCTGAGCGTTCCACGGCGCCGACGAAGGTTCTGTGCAGCCCGGCCTCGTCGGCGAGTCTTTCCTGGCTCAGCCCATGGTTGGCGCGATAGCGGCGGAGATTCTCCGCCAACACCTTCCGCAAGGGTTTGTCCGCCTTCGACGCCATCGCTGAAAGCTGACCGGATGACGCATATACGGCGACAGCGTTTACGTAGCATTTTGGAAGTTGGAGTTAAGGTCTGACCGATCTGAGGGTGGGGACCAGTACGCATCCCAGATCCTTAATCAAACTGGCGAGAAGAGGCGCGACTATGAACTTCACACCTCAGGAATATGCAGTGGCGGTCGAGAATGAGCGTGAGCGGAGGAAGAACGCCCAGAACGGTCAGGCGATTCTATTCGCCTTGGGCCTGTTCATCGGCATTCCCGTCCTTGTCAGCATGTGCAGTCCCAGCGACCCTGCGAAGCGCGCAATGGACACATGCATCGAGCGCTCCGTTAAAACCTACGGTTCATCCGTGTCGTCGGAGGCTGTGCTTGCGCATTGCCGAGCACAGGCGCGATGACCGTGTTTGGACGGCGTCGCATTGTTCCGCCCTCGTTACCCGTCGCAGGGGTTAGCGTATCCAGACCGTCTCGTTGGATACGCGTCCTTGTTCGGATCTGGGCTGTGTTCGTTTTCGTCGTCGCCGTCGGTGGCTTGCTACAAGGCGCCTGGATCGGCAGCCTGGCTCTATTGGCTCATGCCGTGCTCGTCTGGCCCGAAGTCGGTGACTTCGCGGCCAGACTGGGAGTTGCGTGGGTTCGTCTCGTCTGCGCTGGGGTGACGTTGGTGGTCTTCATCGTCCTGGTCAGTCTTGGTGCTGGCGATGATGAGATTGCGGTGGAGCCGGAAATGTCTCGATCCGATGTGATGTCGAAGCTATCGCCGCCGCCATCGACCCTTGGAGCATATCGCTCGAAAATTCCTGGCCACGCCTTCAGCCGGATTGACCGTAGCGACTACTATATCTCCGTGCACAGGAGGTTGGGCCCGACGCGAGTGCGTGATGCCAACACCCTGGCACCTTGGGTCGCCCTGCGTGTCTCCTTCGCCTCAAGCTGCGACCGTGTCGACATGGTCGAGATTTCCCAGGATGCGAGTCAGGCGGAACTGCGCTGGTTCGTGGATTGTCTCAATCGCCAGCGCTTCTATGTAAACGAAGCCGACGCCAAAGCCACTCGTGTCAAATTCGCGGACGTCCCGGACACCGCCGTGATCGACCTGTTGCCGGAGGATCTGCCGCGTGCGGAGAATGCCAAAGTCATAGGGTTCGATGAGCTGGCGGGATTGCGCATATGCGAGGCCTCTTTGAGGAGCCGACTTCAACAGCCGGACGCCTATCGTCCCGTTGGCGCGGCTCGCACCCAGCGCCACCCTCAACGGGGTAGGGTCACGATCACGCGCAGCTTCATCACCAGCAATGGATTGGGGCAATCAATCCACTCACAATGGGAATGTCTACTAGACGCTGGCGATACGCGTGTGATCGAGATCAAATGGCTCGACGCGGGGCAATGGCGTGTAGCGGCGAAAGGATCGTTGCATCATGGTGGTGCTTGGAATTGATGCCGCCTGGACGGTGCGCGAACCGAGCGGTGTCGCCCTCATTTCCAAAAGCGGATCGCGATGGCGTCTTTTGGGGGCGGCTCCCTCGTATGAAACTTTCATCGCGCTGGCAGGCAGCGCCAACCCGTCTAACGATCGACCACGAGGGAGCGAGCCTGATCCATCCGAACTATTGTCGGCGGTAGCTCGAATCGCCGATGTCGAGGTCGATCTGATCGCGGTGGACATGCCTCTATCTCGTCTGCCAATCACCGGCCGGAGGGAGGCGGACAACGCCGTATCCCGAGTGTATGGGGCTCGCAAATGCGGAACCCACACGCCGAGCGTGGTCCGACCTGGGCCGATCAGCGATCGTTTGCGAAAGGGCTTTGAGGGGGCGGGCTATTTGCTCAGCACACAGCAAGTAGCGCGCCGATCGCTGCTCGAAGTCTACCCCCATCCCGCACTAGTGGAACTGTATTCCGCGCCGGAACGGCTGCCCTACAAGCTCTCCAAGATTAGGAATTATTGGCCGAGTCTCTCGCCATCGGATCGTCGCGCCAAGCTGTTGGTGGTTTGGGGCGGAATCGTCAATGCGCTTGAAGTTGAGATTGAGGGAGTGGAGAGGATGCTCCCACCACTGGATATCTCGGCCCCCACATGGCGCCTCAAGGCCTACGAAGATATGCTGGATGCCGTCGTGTGCACCTGGATCGGAGCCGCGGCTATCGAGGGAAACTGCATCGCACATGGCGATGAAGACGCCGCGATCTGGATTCCGACGCCTTTCCGGCGATGAGCTTTTCCGGCTTGTTTGCGAAAGGGCGAGCAGTCCTCCACCCGGTAGGGTGTGGCCCAAAGGGGAGATTAAATGAACACCAGCCGCAAATTCACCTCCAAGCAGATGGGGGATGCCTGCGAAATGCTGGTCGCCGCCGAGATGACGCTGGCGGGCGTCCCAGCGTTAAAGGTTCCGGACAACTGGCCGCACTATGACGTAATCGCGCAACCTTCATCCGGGCCGGCGCAACGTGTTTCCGTCAAGGCGCGGACGCTTCGCGCCGGAGCGGTTTATCTGGAATACAAGCGAACTGATGAGTTCGACTGGCTCGCCATGGTGCTTTTGGCCAGTGAGAGCTCGTGTGACAGATCATTCTATCTGGTGCCTCGCGTGGTCGCCGACGTGCATGCGCGCCAGGATAAACCGACCAGCAAGACCGCTGACTTGAGGTATTTCCGCGTCGATCAGATCGATGGAATGTTTGCCAGATTCAGGGATAATTTCGCCCTGTGTGTCGCGGCCTAATTCGGCCCTGTCGCCAGGCCTTCGGCGATCTGTGGGCTGCGTCCTACTGCAACACTTGTGGCACTTCGTCGAAATCGCCGAGTCACCGCCGCATTATAGGGGGCGGTGCTGAACGTTCGTCGCCCATGTCACGCTCGTTGGCACGAGGTCACAAGCTGCTCTATTCGCAGGGCAGACGATCATGTTGCGCGCCATTCTCCAGATGCCAAGCCAAGGCTTGAGGGCTCGGACGCGCCGAGGCCTCCTTGGGAATGGTGAGCTTTCGTCCATTCAAGGCGGCGTACTCACTGCCGGCCAGGCGTGTTGCGATCGTCAGTCTATAGTCCGGTGTCACCGAGATTAATCCAAGATCAAACAGCGTGTGGATGTCCGCTCGGAGGAGCAGGCCGTTCCTCACATCGTTTGTTTCAACGCCGAAGTAGGGGCGAATATGCGCTGCCTCCAGAACCATGGCGGTCGTGCATCCGGTCACGGCGCAGCGTCCATCGTAAGCTCGAAGCAGGCTTTTGCGGAAAGCTGGCTGGCCCAGGCGACGCTTTACCTCAGCCAGCACTTTCTCGCGTCCATCCTTGATGGATGTTGGGTCGAAGGGGGCAGGATCGGGCCGATCGATTTCTAGGTCAGAGTTGATGCGCTGTAGCGTGAAACGCGATGGTGGGCCGGGGATATGGCTGAGGTAACGAAACGCCCCCTCGAACACGAAACCGCCGCCAGTATGATCGGACTTGGTGGCCCGGTGAAACAGCAGGATTTCCCTGCCATCAGTCTCGTGATTGATGATCTGCGCATCCGTCCGGCCGGCGTTCTGGCCCAGCCAGATGAACAGGTCGCCGTCGAAGGTGTTGACCAAGCCAAGCTCGGGGGCCGTCTTCTCACCGGTGACAAACAGCCAAATCGACTGTGTATCTTGCGGTCGATAGAAGCCGTTGTTGATCGTGGCGTCGGTTACGCCGAAGAGCGAGCGAAGGTCCTGGCGGGCGTAGATTTCGCCTTCAGTCAGTTGGGCCGACGTAACCTTCCCGACGTGGAAACCCAAGCGCTCGAAGGCCCGGATCACGGGGGCACCACCGGAGAAATCGTCTGGTTCGAGCGGTTCGAATCCACGCTGGTGACCATGCGCGGCAGCCGCTAGGGGCTTGCTGTCGTAGGCACGTCCCTCATGGATCACAAAGAAATCGCGCGAACGTTTGAAGCCGTACTTCTCGATGAAGGCGTCACGTCCCAGGGCGCGGAATTCCTCCATCGCCCTCTCGACAGCGGCTGGCTGGGTCAGATTCTCGAGCTTGCCGTCTGTCGCCATTTTCTCTTCCCGACCCGCTGGTCATCCCCGACATACAAGGCGACCGCCGAGTTGCGAAAGTCCCGTGAACGCCGGGCTACCGCATGGCCTTCGGCTCCAGATGGTCGCGTCTGAACCCCGCCAGTCGATACGCTTGAGGCGTTTCCTAGGCGTGGGCCGACGCCTCGTTCACCGCCGCTTGCTCTTGCTCCGCGCGTTCTCGGGCCTCCAGATGTCCCGCGACCTTGGTCGCGATATCCTCTGGCGTGACGCCGCTGTCCGCCAGCTTGACCGCCCAGGTGCGTCCGGGGTGCAGCACGTCCCAGGGCGAGCGATACTGCGTGGCGCGCCGACCGCCCGGGTCATGGTTGCCGAACCCGTCGACCACCAGGTTCCACACCGGGAAATGCCAACTGATTAGCATGCGTTCGGCCATCCGGATCCAGACATCGTCGACGGCCAGGAAGCGGCAGGCGAAGTCCTCCGATCGTAGATTATCGGCCTGGGCCACGGACTTCGCGTGGTCGGCCAGTCGATTCCACAGCGCCCGTCCATGCGGGGCGTCGAAATCTCCGCCGCGCCGGCCGCCCATGGGATCGGCCTTGCCAATGTAGATCGGCAACGCGAAGGCACCGTCACGATTCTTGTCGGCGACCTTGGCGTAGGCCGGGAAATCGCCTGTGTAATAGATGGCGTAGATGCCGGCGCCCTCGAAAGGCTGGGCCGGCGCGAGCGGCTCAATGGGTCTGTGCAGCAGGGCGTTGGCCACGCTTTCGGCCAGGTGCCGCTTCTCCAGCGGATTGTATGGGACCAGGGCGCTCATCGGAACGATGTAGCTGATCCGCCACTGAACGAGCAACGATTCCCGCCAGGCGCACCGGCACGGCGTTGCCGAGCTGACGCATGGTTTCCGTCCAGGAGCCATGGAAGAGAAAGTCGTCGGGGAAGGTCTGCAATCGAGCGGCCTCGCGCACCGAGAAATAGCGGATCGAGCCATTGGGCCGACGCAGCATGTTCTCGCCGCCAGGCACGCCATGGACCCCAGCCTTCAAGGTCTTAGCCGGCGCGTCCAGCGGACTGCCCGTATGTCCCGGGTAGGAGCGGGCGCCGGGAATGAACCTATGATCGGGGAAGCCCTTGGCCGCCTTGGGTTCGAGCTCGGGGTCCGGCAGGCCGAGAAAGGCGTCGCGCACGGTCAACCACGGCAGGGAGGTCGGCTTGTCACCCTTGATCTTCGGTGCGACCTCCCGCAGCAGTCGGCGTTCGACCCGTCCAATACGGTGCCGGTCGAAATACTCCTCCTCGTGGGTCAGGGACCACGCTAGGGCGGCGGATGAATGAGTCTCGTCGGGGAAACGCCATTCGACGCCAAGGTCGGAGCGGAACCCGACCAGGAAGATACGCTCGCGACGTTGCGGCACGCCATGATTGGCGGCGTTGAGTAGGCGCAGGACGACATTGTAGCGCAGCCCCGAGTTGGAGCCGCTGGTTTCGTGGCGTTCGAGCCGGCCCAGATGATCGATCCAAGGCTCGCCGGCGCGCGCCGTCACCTCAGGATGAGCGAGCTGCAGCCGGATGTAGCTCAGATAATTCTGGAAGGTCGCGCGCGTCAGGCCCTTCACGTTCTCGAACACAAAGGCCCTGGGCTGGAGCTCCCTCACGGCGCGAATGGCCTCGGGGAACATGTCACGATGGTCGAGGTGGGCGTTGTGCTTGCCGCCCAGCGAGAAGGGCTGGCACGGCGGACCGCCCGAGACGAGGTCGATAGTCCCTAGGCCGTCGTAGGACATCACGCGCACATCGCCCTGCGTCACGGGCCAGGGCTTGTTGTCCTTCAGGGTGTCGCAGGCCCAGCGGTCCCATTCGACCACCGCCGCGTGATCGAACCCGGCCTCGGCCACGCCCAGGCCAAGTCCTCCCGCTCCGGCGAACAGTTCGATCGATCTCATCCGAGGAAAGCCCTCACGCGACGCTCCAGTCCGGGACGGTCACCCAGTTCGCACTCCCAGAGAATCAGAGCCTCCCAGCCCGATTCGTTCAACCGCAGTTCCACCTCGCGATCACGTTCCTGGTTCCGGGCGAGCTTTGGTCCCCAGAATTCCACACGGGACTTGGGCGCTCGCGCCAGCTTGCAGTTGGGATCGTCGTGGCCATGCCAGAAGCAGCCGTGCACCAGGATCACCTTGCGGCGCGGACCGAACACCAAGTCCGGCTTGCCTGGCAGTTCATTGCGATGAAGTCGATATCGATAGCCCATGCCGTGGACCAGCTTGCGCACCAGCAGTTCCGGCTTGGTGTCGCGCGATCGCACTCGCGACATACGCTCCGAGCGCTGGGCTGGTGAAAGGGTGTCCACGCCCGCCACTGACCGTCATTCGCGGTGGAAGTCCAGCGGGATCCGGGATGCGTGCCTGGCGGTGCGTCCGACTGTGACGCAGGTCGCCGATCCTGGGCAGTGATGGGGAGTCTGGTACGTGCTCTCCTCAGACCTCTCGGAAATTCCGCTGTCGGGCGTGGATGACATCGCCGCCAGCGCGGGACCAACGTGCCTCAAAGTGGACCTCGGGAGCGTCCGCCATCTAGGTGAGGGCGATCGACCGCATCGTCGTCGATACGCCCATCGAAGCCATCAGAGACCGCTGCTGCCAAACGCTGGGGTCTTGCCCGGACGCCGTCACCGCCCGACCAATTTCGACCGATGGACTTCTCGAGTACGTCTATCCCGAACGCTGAAACCACGGCGGCTTGAAGCCATAGATCCGGGAACGGTCGGGTGGGCAGGCGATACTGACCGGCATTCCAGACCCCTTCGACATTTCGGCATGGCCCTCGCTCTACGCGAGCGCCCGAGGGGCACGGATGGCTTGCGATTGCATTGCGGGTCGGATCGACCGATGTTGGGCGAACCGGCGGGACCAGGGGCCGGCGACGGAATCGCTGCGTGTCTTTCTCACCTTCACGACGGAACGCCATCAAGGCCGCGCTTGAGCTGAAACTTCGCCGGGCCAAGGGGGTGAAGCTCCAGGAGTTCCTGTCCGAGCTCATGACCCGCGTATACAGCGACGCCTTCCAAGGCGTCGGCACGGACTATTCGCGGGGCGATCTCAAATGCGACGGCCTTCTCATGGACCCCCTCACCGTGTTTGCCTGCTACGGTCCGGTCAACGCCGGGGCAAATGCGACAAAGGCCGCGATGAGCACGGCTGTGGCCAAGGTCAACTCGGACTTTCTTGGGGCGCTGAAGCATTGGCCCGGCCTGAAAGGCTGGAAGTTCGTTCATAACTACGTCGAACAGCCACCGGCCCAGATCGTGGCGAAGATTCTTGAGCTGCGAGCTGCCCACCCCGGAGTGAAGATCGATATCTTCGGCAGGGAGCAGTTCGAGGCTGCGCTGTTCGGTCTGGATGTCGATGCGATCGACGATCTGGTCGGCCAGGCGGCGTCTGATGAAGACTTCCGTGCGATTCAGCCCGAAGTCCTGCTAAAGGTCGTGAGCGATCTCATGGCTGTTCAACATGATGCCGCTAACCTAGACCCGCCTCGGGCGGTGCCCGAGCGCAAACTTCACTTCAACGGCCTTAGCGACCATTCGCAGAGCCGTATCATCAACGGCATGCAGAACTCGAACAGGGTCGGGCAAATGCTCGACAACCACCAGGATCCCATGCTCGGCGCCGAAATTGCCGCCGTATTGAAGGCGAAGTATCTGGACCTGGGGGCCCAGGACATAGAGCCGGACGACATCCTGTTTCAGCTCTATGAGTTCGTCGCTGGCGTCGAACGGATGACCGCTGCGCTCGACGTGGCCGTATGGAGCCTGTTGGCGCATTTCTTCGAAACCTGCACGATCTTCGAAGATGAGCCGGTCGAGGTGACGGCGGCGTGATCCTGCCCAGCAAATATCTGAAGCCGGACCGGGCGCTCCTGTCTGTCGGCGGCGAGATCCTGTCGGTCATGGGAGACGCCGCGACGGTGTCCGAAATTTGGGATAAGGTCCGCGCGCGTCGTTCAGACCAGAACGGTGAGTCACCCCTGCCGTTCGACTGGTTCGTTCTGGCCCTGTCCCTGCTCTACGCCGTGGGCGCGATCGATCAGGTCGACGGCGCCGTGATCAAAACGACCGCGCGATGATCCGCACGATCGACAGCACGCTTTCCACGTTCAAGACCGTCGTCTTCGGCGAGGGATTGAACATTCTCCTGGCGGATGTCGCTGCAGAATCGACGGGGCGCCACACTCGGAACTCGGCGGGAAAGACGAGCCTCGTCGAGGTCATCCACTTCCTGCTGGGCGCCGACGCGCCCAAAAAATCGTTGTTCAAGCACCCCGAGCTGATCGATCACAGCTTCTCCATGGAGGTGCTGCTGGGCGACCGCTGGGTCACGGTTCGGCGGTCAGGTTCAAGCGACCAGATGGTTCATCTGATCGCGGGTGATGCCAACGGTCTGGGGTTGCACATCCCGATCGACATCTTCGCGAGCGACGAGGACGAGGTCTCCGTCGATCTGAATACATGGCGGGCGGTGCTTGGCGATCTGTGGTTCGATCTACCCCGCGATCGGAAGGACACGCCGTTCGAACGCAAATGGGCTCCGACCTTCCGCTCCCTTGTCGGCTACTTCGCCCGCCGCCGGGCGTCCGGCGGCCTGGACGTGATTGAAAAGACCGCCTCGGATCAGAAACCGGGCAGTTGGCAGGTCGCCTTGTCGTACCTAATCGGCCTGGACTGGGAGGTTGCGCGCTCCTTCCAGGACATGCGGGATCGACGCCGGGCCATCGAAACCCTGACCAAGGCGATCAAGGAGGGCGAACTCGGTGCCATCTTTGGGACAACGGCCGAAATCCGGCCCGAACTCGCCCGGGCGGAAGCACGCCGCGATAGCCTGCGGGCTCAGATCGACGCCTTCCTCGTCCACGATAGCTTTCGGGAGCTGGCGGCAAGGGCCGCCGAGCTGAAGGAGAAAGTCTCCGACGTGACGTTCGGCCTGGCTGAGGCAGACGCGGCCGTCGACTACATGTCGCGGTCCCTCCAAGAAGAGGCACCGCCCGCCTACACCGACGTCGAGCGCCTCTACGCCGCCGCCAATGTTGAACTTCCGGCGGTGGCCCTTCGTCGGTTCGAGGATGTGAAGGCCTTCCAGGCCTCCGTTGCGTCGAACCGTCGTCGCTATCTCGAGGCTCAGATAAAGGAGGTGCGCGATCACCGCACCGCACTCGAACGCGCGCTTCGGGACGCCTCGGACGAGCGAACGAAGATCCTGCGGTCTCTGGACGGGACGGGGGCATTCGAGGACCTGATCCGCTTGCGCGAGGCCCTCGGCGAGATCGTCGGCCGGGTCGAGGTGCTGAAGGGGAAACTGCAGCACGCCGCGAGTCTCGAAAACGACAAGACGCAGCTGAAAGCCGAGGCGGCCGAATTGCAGCTTGAACTACAGCAGGATCACGACGAAGCCGAAGACCAGATCAAGCGCGCCACCGTCCTCGTGGATCGCGCGATCGACACCCTCTACGACGACCGGACGGGCAACCTGATCGTCGAAGCGTCACGCTCCGGACCGAAGTTCCGGATCGATATTCAAGGCGGCGGCAACAAGGGCGGGATCGACATGATGAAGCTGTTCTGCTTCGACATGGCGCTTCTCGAAATCGCTTTCGAACGCTTCGAACCGGGCCCCCGCATGGTGGTTCATGACAGCCACATGTTTGATGGCGTGGATTCCCGGCAGGTGGGTCTTGCCTTGGCTTATGGCGACAAGGTCTCCCGCAAGGCTGGGGGGCAATACATCGTCGCCCTGAACAGCGATGAGTTCGAGAAGGCCGCACTCGCCCTCGACGACCCTCTGGAAGACGCGATCAATGCGGTGAGGCTGACCGACGATGAGACCGGCGGCCTGTTCGGCTTCCGCTTTGATATGAGCTGAGAGACGGTCGGCCTGGGCAGGGCGCCCTGACGGTGTTCGTATTCAGCGTGTCAGAACGGTGCCCAGCTCGAGGCCTGGCCCTACGTGCGCCGCAAGGCTTCTAGCCGCGCGGATGTGCGCGCGTGGCGGCGCACGCCGATGGGGTGCCTCGATGCCAGGCTACGACGCTGTAAGTTTCTGTTCCCGTCTTGGTCGCGATCCTGATGTTGCCGGTGATGGAGGCATCGGCGCCGGTCAGGCGAAGGCGGGCACCGAGCCCGTCCAACTGGCACAGGGTAGCCGGCGCCGACAGCCCGACGCCGTGATGAACAACGCAGGCCACGTCGCAACGGCGGCGCATGCGATGATCGCGCGCCCCTTGCGTTGGTCTCGGTCGCACTCGCCGCAGCGACCTATTTCGGATCTCCCGAGCGGCAATCGACGGAGGTCATCGCCATACCGCGCGATGAAGCGCCGACCTTCCACCGCGACGGTCATCAGCCTGCGCACGGCATCATCGTGTAGGCCGACCATCGAGATCCTGACGTAGGCGAGCTTCGTCTCCCTCAGAACTTCTTCGATATCGGCCTGAAGAAGACATCGCCAGGATCGTCACCCTTTCCAAGTTCAGCGATTTGGGCTGAAGGTTCGCCACGCTCGGGAGGACGACATCGGGCGGAAACAGCCTCGCCGTCTGTGCGTGACGCCACGTCGTCACATCCGCGTAACAGTTGCGCCATCGGAAAGGCGCGGCGCTCGCATCGAGCGGCTAATCGGTCATCGTCGTTCCCGGATGCATCGGTAACTCCCTGCACCCCATCGCTTTCGCCGGGAAGGAATTAGCGCACTACACGCCTCGGCCGGGGATAAGTCAGGGTTGTCCTGAGCTTGTCACGTCAAAATGGTCTGTTCGCGCATTGTTCTTGTGACGAACGCAGTTAGGATTGGCACCTCTGCCATTGCGAGGACAGCGGAAATGACGATCAATTCGCTCTACGCGCGCATGCGGACCCACGGGACCCTCTCGGAGCCAAAGGAGGATATTCCTGACGCCGTGTTCGCCCTGCCTTCAACCGTCCACTGGATGAGGGCGATGGCGATCCTCGTGACGTCGTTGGACGTCGGCTTCGTGACCGGGCGCGATTTTTACCAACGGGTCCAGCGCAAGACCCTGCCCGAGCGGCAGTTGAATTCCATTTACGAACAACTGCTCTTCGCTTTGAACCAGCTCGCGACGCTCGACGTGCTGGCGACGGCCGCCAACAAAGCCGACGTCGCGCGAACCGGCATCGTGGCGTGGTACTATGGCGTCTATGGCGCGGCCTCGGCGATGATTGCGGCCGCAGACGGATCTTTCCCCGAAACCCATGCGGCAACCGCGCGGCAATGGGACCGTCAGTTCGCAGTCCCCGGACTCGTCATGGCACCTTTTGCCGACCGCATCGATCGCCTCGGCAAGGCGGAGGTGGAAGCGGCGCTGCGGGTGCCTCGCGCCCGGGGGAAGCACTCGCTGACCACGCGCCCAGAGACGGTAGACGACGCCTGGGGCTGTATGGCGGAGTATCTGTCCGGCAGCGCAGGGTGGGAGCAGTGGAACGTTCAGATCTCCGTCAGGGACAGCCCCGCCTTCCGCGCCCTCGGGGTGAAAGATTTCAAGACGAAGGCCGCAAGGGCTTTGCGCGACGAGGCCTTCAATCGCCGCAGCCTGTGTTTTCTGCACGAGGCGTTCCGCTATCGAGGAAAGGCCAACTACCGGGACGCCATCTATCTCGCTTATGGAAAGTCTGTTCCCAAGACGCTGGACGGGTTCGTCGCCGATCTGCGGGTGGTGCTGGCGGCTTTCAGCGGCATGGCTGCCGCCTATTGCGCGGCGAGGGTCGGGCGTGAGGAATGGGACTGGTTTGTCGGAGATCTCGCCGAGCGCGTGGCCATCTCGATTTCGGCCGCTGACGTGTGGAGCCGATGAAGGTCTCCGCGACACTCCCCATTCCTGATCTTGCGCGCGCCAGCGATCAGGAAATCGAAAGTCTCTTTCGCTCCTTCGATGGCCGATGGAGCGCGCAGACCAAGGCATTACTGGCGCAGCACGGCGTCAAAAAGCTCGACCTGGACGACAACTGGGCGAATGTGCCGCCGATTTGGCGCTGCATGCCATGCGGTCGCTACAAGGCTGAGCTCGCTCGGCTGTCGGACGCCGGAGTGCTGATCTGTCGGTTGGACCGGCATCACGATCACCTTCGGGATTATGGCAAGCGGGTCTTGCGGCGCGACGGAAACCGTCCGTCCGAGCCCGAGGCCTTCAGCCGCTGGTTTGGCGCCGTGTCGGTCTGTAAGGAGCTCATCGAGCGCTTTCATCCGTCTATCGTCTGCGTTGACTGCAATGCGGCGGACGGCGATGCGAAGCGGAGGCTCAAGGGCATCGTCCACCCCGACTTCAGCTTCTCTCCCGCCGAGATCTCGACCTTCATCACCATCCAGCCAGGCCGCCCGCACCATGTGGACGTGGAGAAGGCCGAAGCGATCTGGAAATCGGTGGAGGACGACGTGCTCGACCGGATTTCATTTGCCGCCCTGCTCGCCGCGCGGGTGGCTGAAGGCCGGCATCAGCGCCAAGGTCGCAAACAGGTGTCCGAGCCGCCGCTGGGCCCCCTGCTGAGCGACATGTCTCGCAACCCCGCCTATCCCGCGCACAAGCTGTTCCAACTGCCCTACGAGCTATCCGCGCGCTCGCTTCAGAAAGACGGCTTCCGTTCGTCGGTGAAACTCAAGGCCCGACCGGTTCGTGTCCCTTCGAAAGCCGAATTCGAGGCGTTCACTGCGACCCAAGATCCGCGTTCGCCGTGGGTCTGGCATGATGCGGACTGGGCATGCCCGACCTGCGATCGCTCTCGGTTCGAGTGCCTGCGCCTCTCCGGCAAGGGCAAGATGACCGGCCGTCTTCACCGGCTGCACATCTATCAGGATGAAGAGGATGACGCGGCTTTACGGTGGCGTAACGGCTGGGACCAAGGCGGCCTGACCTACAGAACGCACGCAGATGTCTATCTCTGCCAGGACTGTCGTCTGATCATCACGGACACCAACAAGCTCCTCACGGCTCCCTCGGAGGACTGCTTGAAGATCGAAGACCTTCGCGCATTGGTCGGAGAAGCCGCGCCGCATGTGCGGCCCGAGGTCGATCTCGAGACCGCGCTGGCGCTTGCGGATGATAATTTCGAACACGCCGAGGCTGCCGAAATCTACTGGCGCCATCGCGGCACGGCGCAGGCGATCCTCAACCGGTACGTTGAGCTGACGACGTATCGCGGCGCCGACCGCGAGACCGCGATGTGGATCGTTCTGGAAAAAGTCGAACGCTACGATCTCGAGGACGCGGAACTCCCGCGAATGCTTGATTTCATGCTGGCCGAGGGCGCGCGGTTCTCTGCCGAGGACGAGGCCTCACGGTCCGCTCATCGGGCTGCCTTGCGGGAGGGATGCAATGAGTATTGATGGTCTGGTGACCTTCGTCGGTCTGGTCGTCGCGCTTTTCGCCCTGGCCACGGACTCGCGCCGAAAGGCGCTGCTGCTGCGGCGCGGCGTGACGTTGACGCTGACCGTCGTGTTCGGCGCAGCAGTTCTCTATCTCGAACTGTTCAGTGTTTGGGCCCCGGAGTGCGGGTGGGAGGCGGAGGTCTGCCGCGTTCTGGTTCTCGATGGCGACAAGCCCTGGATCACCCCGCAACAGGCCGCCTTCGTCCTCGTCCTAGTCTGGCTGGGGCTCGTGCTGCTCAATTTGCAGGGAAAGGCGCTGGGCACCCGGCATTTACCGCGCCTTCTCGCCCTGGCGACAGCGCTTGCGGAGGAGAAGCGATTCTCCGAGCTTAACCGGGTCATCCAGCCGCACTTGGGCCTGATCGCCGGGGTGTCCTCTGGTGCATTGACCGCGTCGGATGCTCAGAAGCAGGCGGCGACGGCCCTGGAACGCCTACTCTACCGCCAGCGTGGGTTTGTGCAGTTCATTGCGATGGAGCGTCCGAAGACTGCTGTGGAGATGATGGCGGTTGAGGGCCAAATTGTCTTTGAGTTCGCTGAACAGATCCTGCGAACCTTAGCCGAAAACACCGATAGCCCGCTGTTCACCGAGGTGTACGAAAACCAGAACACCGTCAATGTCGGTTACGATTTCCCCGACCACAACACCTACCTGAGCTTCCTTTTCGGAGACGCGCGGCAGGCGGAGCGATTGGGGGCATGGGAGCCGGTCATGGAGGCCGCGCTCGTGTATCTCGCCGAGGCGAAAGACGGTGCTTACCAGACCTATCTGAGTGGTACGGCTGACCGGTTCCAGAACGAGGAGCGTTGGCGTGACCGCACCTTCGTCGCCATTCGCTATCTTGATCTGATGGTGGGCGCGGCGATGCGGCAAGGCGTTCATTGGCACATGTGGCTGTTCTACACGACCCATCTGACCAAGAGCCTCCTCGAACTCTATGTCGATCCCCGCAAGGATGAAGAGGTCTTCGACGAGTGGCCGACCCGGAACGCCTATCTCCTTTCGTCCATCTTCGGCGCGTTGACGGACTGGATCGAGGCCATCGACCGCTTGCCTGCAGACTCGCCGCACCTCGTGCTGCAGTCAAACAGAGCCGTTACTCAGAATGGAAACATCCCCAAGTCGGCGATCATCGCCTTGGGCGACTGCTTGCGGCAGGTGCTGTTGGCCGATGCGGTCTCGGATCGGTTCAAGCGGAATCTCTCCGAGATTGTCTTCAGGTGCATCGCCAAGCTGCCCCGGGACGGGGACAAGCGAGGTTTCCGGGAGAGCCTCGTGGCCAGCGTCCTGGCTGGTGGTCCGATGATGCAATCCGATCATCTCGGTGAACTTCGCGGGATCTTCGAACGCGAGGATCACATCTTACGTGGACGGCTCAAGGATTTCGAGGAGGCACTGGACGCGGCAATCGATCTTGCTCGGGGATGACGGCGTGAAGACGCTTGAAGACATGGTCCAGGACTGGGGCGGTTTCGAACGCCTCGTCGCCGAGCTTCATGACACGGGAACGGTCACCGTCGAGCATGACGTGATCCTGACCGGCCGCTCCGGCGCGCCCCGGCAGATTGACGTCCTGGTTCGTCATCGGGAGGGCTTCTACGAGCATCTGATTGTCGTCGAGTGCAAATATCGGAACTCACCCGTCGAACGCATTCACGTCGATGCGCTGACCACGACAGTCCGTGAAGTCGGAGCGTCCCGCGGCGTGATCTTCTCGACGCGAGGGTTTCAGAGCGGCGCCATCACCCAAGCCGCGCACGATAATATATCGCTCTACCAGATCAGGGAGCCGACGGATCTCGAATGGGGGCTGCCCGGTCGCCATCTCGATCTGTGGCTTCAGACCATCTCGATCGCTATCGGGGAACTGACCTTTCCCGGCGCCCTGGCGGCTGGCGCCCTGCCGGCGAACAACAATCTGGACATCAGGCTCGGATTTGAAGGGCCAGGGATTCCCGTTGTCGTCGACGGGTTGGATGTGAAGACGGTCGAGGAGCTACTTGAACGATTGGCGAGGGAGAGCGCCCGTAACGCCTACGCGGCCCAGCGCATCGATTTCGGCGATGGTGAATTCAAGGGCGTCCATCGGGCGCGCTTCCACGTCAGCTTCGCACCGGCCACCCCTGTGGAGCGGCCTCACGAAGGGGGAAAGCTGCTGTTCCCAAGGATCGAGTTCGACGTTGGGCTGAGGATCGATCAGAGCAGGATACAGATCGATCGGGCTGAGCGCTACGCCTTCGTCCTCGCGGTGGAGGACTGCGTGAAAAAGGTCGTGCAGACCGCCTCGCGGGGGACGGATGAAGATCGCACCGTCATTCATGAACATTCGCCTCGGCCGGCTGATCGCGAAGATGTCTTCCAGAACGGCACGATTGCTGTGATGTGGTTGGAGGGGTTCGCCCCGTTCACCGAGTTTGCGTCGATGCCTAAAGCCGACGGTGCGGGACGGTCTCTCTCGCTCAAGAGTGATCTGCCGCTGGTGAAAAGGGACCGGAGGACGAACCGGTCATCGCGATCCTTGAAACCTACAATCCGGGGCCGCTCTACATGATCTGCAGCCCCAACCGCGGCGTCGTCAGAGGCGCCCCTTTTCTGGCGGGCGATGTGCAGTCGGTGACGAACTTCAATTGACGGTGACTGCTCGACGAGTGTCAAAGGTGACGTCGATCGCGCGGTGCTGGGATATCTCGACGGTGACCTGCAGGGTGTGACCGTTGACGGGCCATCTCTCCGAAAGCGTCAGCGCTCGTGCAAGAATCCAAAATGTCTGAACGGTCGAAAGCATAGACGCCGTGCCCTAGGTTCGTAGAACTGCGGCGATGACGGTCAGTACGGCAGCGGCGAGGCGGATCACTTCGATGATGAACGACAGAGAGGGCGTGAGACGAGGCTTCATGGGATGGGCTCCAGTTTCGAGCATCATCCGGGGTCTTTGCCGCCTCGAAGGAGCAGGGGAGCATCGCTAACCCCCTAAAGATTTCCGAGCTTAACGCCGTTAGCCCCCCTTCTAGACCGGGCTTTCAGGATCGCTGCGGCAGTCGGCCTGAACCGTCCGTTGGCGCCCTTCTCGAAATACTGGTCGATGCGCTGGTAGATGGACTTCAGGTCGGACAGTTCCCTGATCTCCGCGACGCGCTCCGCGCACCGCTTGCGGGAGATGTCGGGGGACTGCACGATGATCGCCAGAGCCGCCTCTCTTGTTTCCTCGCCGCCCTTGCGGGGCTTTTGAGCATTGCGACGGTTGCCGGCTCTTACATCCGCATGACGGGCTGCGAGGGGAAGAAGGCGTTCGTTCGCCTCCGCCCGGGCCATCAGATAGCCGAACACGGCGCGGCCCTCTTCGTCAGCGCTGTTCTCGGCGGACCAAAGTGCGACGATCGCTTGATGGTAGAGCGGATCGGCGAGGCTGGAGAATGTCGGCCAGTCGCTGCGATCGTCGGACAGCATCAGACTTTCCACGTCTTCCTCGAACCCCAATGCGGTTTGCAATCTCGCGTACAGAGCCTGTTGGGCTTGGAAGTAGTCGCCCCTCGACACGGGCGTCATGACGTCGGCGGCGCCACGGAACTCCCAGGCCTGCGCGATGGGGGTGATGCGACCCGTCGGTGACTTGAGACCCAATTCCGCCCACCGGCTTTCTTGATGATGCGGATGGTCCAGTTGCCCCTGGCCGGCGCGCACGGAGATAACCTTCACGCCGAGGATGACGACGGTGTCTCCCGCCTTGACCTCCTGGGCGCTTCCTCGAGCATTTTGAATCAGGCGATCATCCTCACTACTCCACGGGAACAGCAGCCGAGGCGCGTTTCGATCGAAGCGGACGGACCCAAGTATGGAGGTGGGCGACCATTGCGCCCGATCGAGATCTGGGTGAGCGAGATCGAAGAGAACGCCATCGACGTCAATTCTCTCACCAGCGCGGCAAGCCGACCCGAGATGCCACATGCGCGTGAACATCTCCGCTTCGGCCGGATCCAGCTCCGGGACCTGATCATCGCTCATGGCTTTTCTTCCTTCCCATGGACACCCCGTGTGAGCTGACCGACGTGCATCGCTGCCCGAAGTAACAATGATTGGTTACGCGAAGCGAGATCGGAAGTAAGCTCTCTCGATATTGATGGTTCTCTGAGGAGGGCGGCTGTCGCAGCTTCCCGATGGCCTGCCTTCCGAGTGACGAATGATACCGACCCCACGCCCGATCTCAGCTGCACGCAAACGCCAGGTCGCTGCAGCCTCTGAACTCATCAAGGGGTTGCGTGGAGCCGAGACGCTCGATCTGTTCGCGCACCATTTCCCTGGCGACACCAAGGCGTTCAAACAGGTCGAGGCTGTGATCAAGCCTCAGCGTCTGGAGCTCCGACGGCTGCTCGCCGGCGAGGATATCCATGTCGGGATTGAGATTCTCGATCCTCTCCTATTCCGGCTCATCCGCGACGGATCAGAAGACCCTCTCGCGGAAGCGGTGGCGGAGCTGAACCAGCAGGCGTTTCACGAGCCCGGTTTCGTCCTCTATCCGCTCCATGGCTACGGTGTGATGAAGCCGTTCAGTTTGGGCAGGCCTTCGCTGGATGAAGTCGTCTTCTCGGATCTCGGGGTGGCGGTCGTGCCGCCCACCAAGTCGATCCAGCAAACCATCAAATTCGTCAAAGAGGCGGCCTTGGCCTTGGGGATCAACTCGTCGATCCCGAACCATGTTCTGTCGCAGGAGCATGCGAACCGTAGATTCCGGTGGTTATCGGAAAACCCGCTGATGATGATCCGCGTTCGATCCTATGCGGTCGGCGCCTATGAAAATCAGTCGGAGTATATGCGGAAGCTCGGTCTAGGAGCGGCGCAGGTGATGCTGCTTTCCGTACTGGTCGATCCGACAGACCCCAAACGATTCAGCAGTTCGCGGTCCAGTGATGAGACCTTGGACATCCGCCACTATCTTGTGTTTGAGAATGCGGGCGCCGGACGCGAGCTCTCCTATCGTCGCGTCCCAATGAACCTTTCCTCCACGGCTCTCGCGCAGCTTTCCGATCTCAACGTCGATCTTCATCTCGAGACCCTGAAAGCCTCAACCGGCGCCCAGTTGGCCGCCCGATCAGAGGCCACGATCAACGGCCTGGGCGCCTTTCATCGGGCCAATGTCGTCCCCGGTCAGCAGGATACGGCTCGAACCCGTTTCGCCCTGAAGCTTCTCGACTCCATCTATTGGTTCCGCCGATCGTTTACGGGGAGTGCGATGGATCACGAAGCGATCGTCAGCCTGGCGGTCGCCTTCGAAGCCTTGCTCATCGACTCCTATTCAGGCGGCGTCACCGCGCGCATCGTTGACCGTGCGACCCACATCCTGAAGGCGGAAAGCCAGCCTAAAGCCGTCATCGATCTCGTGCGCAAGCTGTTCAGTGCGCGGGGCGACGTGGTGCATGCGGGTTCGACAAAGTCGAAGCTCGACCTGCCCTTGGCGCGGAAGGCCTATGCCTATTGTCTGATGCACATTTTGGAGCGTCTGGCGCAGATCGACGAGACGCCCACGACCGCCGTTGGCGATCTCCTTGGAGACGTGCGCTCTGTCCGCCCCAAGCTCGACGAGCGAGTTCGCCGGGCATGGCGTGCGTTCAAACAGAACTGAGCTCGGAGTCGTGGCGCAAACCGGTCGCTATGATCCCGCAAGATGCGAAGGCGCCGCCCTCGAGAGAGGTGGAAGAGCACAATGACCCAATCCGACCATGCGCCGTCGCGCTACTTTCTGGATGAGAGCGGCACGACCGGGGACCTGTCCAAGGCTGGGGCCGGTCTTGATTTCAAACAGCAGCCGGTCTTCGCTCTGGCGGCCGTCGGCGTTGATGACGAGCAGGGCCTCGCCGACCGGTTGGCCCAAATTCGTAGGTGCCGGTTTTCGCAGGCCGCCGAACTGAAATCGAGCAAAGGTCATGCGACGTCGGCCGTCGTCTCGGAGCTTCTGGACGCGATAGACGCCTTAGGTGGCGGCATCCTTCTCGAGGTGATGGACAAGCGGTTCACCCTGGGGGCGACCATGATCAACACCCTGGTCATGCGTCCCCTGTCGCCGGACGATCACAATCCGAGCGCGCTCTGGTTCCGCGCGCAACTCGCCGAGCAACTCCATGATACCGCGCCGGTGGAGGTCTATGACGCCTTCATTCAGGCGTGTCGCAACCCGGGAGAGGCGAGCCTGAAGGCCGCCTTCCGCGCCGTCCTTCAATGGGCGCCGCCCGAGACGCCACGCGACAGTCCTGCCGGCGCCATCCGCTTCTTCACTCTCGACAGTCTGAAAGACTATCGCAAAGCCGGTGTGTCGAAGCCGGAGGTGCAGCGCCAGTTCCTGCCGCTTCCCGATTCGGGTCACACGGGCAAGGAGGTCTGGGTCCTCCCGCACCTGTCGGCCTTCACCAATCTCTATGCCCGGATCAACAAGCTTCGGGGCGGGAGCTTGGCGGAGGTGCAGATCGTCCATGACGACCAGCCCTATGTGGCGGAGATCCTCCGGTCGTCGAAACAGGCGGTCGAAGGCCTGGCCGCAGACGACAGGAGGGTGGCGCTCGCGAGGGCCGACTATCGGTTCGTCGAAACATGCGAGTTGACCTTCACGGCTTCGACCGGCTCGCCGGGCGTGCAGGCCGCCGACCTGATCGCCGGCTTCGCGATGCGGTACACCCGCGACGCTCTCGCCGGGACCCTGCCCAGCCCTGAAAGCCTGAAGGTGTTCCGTCGTCTGGCAAACACGCGCGATGGAACGCCCGGGTTCGGCATGAACCTCATGCTGTCGAACCGCGACGTTCTACGGTGCGGTCTCCTTCCCAGTCGAGACCCGGCGGTGCGACCGTCTGCGCCACGTTGACAGCAGGCTCGAGGCGCGCGGGCTCAACCCTCATCGAAAATCCTGCGTCCGCACCTTGATGGCGTCGAGAGACAGGTCGGGAATGTAGATGTCGCGTACCTTCTTCCATACGGCTCTCCCTCGACTTCCGGGTCGAAGGAAGCCCGTATGGAGGCCATGACTGAGAGTGAAGACGAGAACCTCCGACCCCGGCATTTGGAAGACATCATGTTGTCGGCGATCTGGACGCGGCTGGAGCAGGCGGGTGACTTGGCCACGGCCTCCGACGTGATGGACGCCCTGTCACGCGTTTCGGCGTTCGCGGATGAGGTGGGCGTCCTGACCCGTGCCCTGGAACTCCTCCGGCGGATAGAATCCGAAAGCTGAGATTTCTCCTTCTTCCATTGGACTTGGCGGCGGAAGGAAGCGTTGGTCGCTCCACCGCAAGGGTGCGGATGGAGAGAAATCATGAACGAGAACAATGTGAAGGCGACTGGGGAATGTGCATTGAAGCCAGAGCACATCAGCAAGATCAGCCAGGTGATCGCACTGCTGCGCCGTCCCGAAGGCGCCACGGCGGCCCAGATCATGGCGGCGACCGGTTGGCAGGCCCATAGCGTGCGCGGCGCTATCGCTGGGCAGATCCGCAAGAAGCTGGGCCTGGCGGTGGCGACCGAGAAGGTCGAGTGCCTGACCGTCTATCGCATCACGGCTGCCTGATGGCGGAAGACATGGTGACCCTGGAGGGCCTGCGGGCGGAATGGCGGGACAAGTTCATGACCGCCCCGCCCAAGCTCCGATCCCGCGACCTGATGGCGCGGGAGATCGCCTATCGCGAACAGGTCGCCCGTGAGGGCGGCCTTTCCCGGACCATGGAACAGCGCCTGGCCAAGCTGGCCGAGCGGTTCGCCGAGGACGAGGCCTACCAGCCGTCCCAGGCTCCGAGGATCAAGGCCGGCAGTTGCTTCGTGAAGGACTGGCGAGGTGAACGCCATGAGGTCTGGGTGAAGGAGGAAGGCTTCAACTACCGGGGTCGGGACTTCGTCTCCCTCAGCCAGGTCGCCTTCGCCATCACAGGCACGAAGTGGAACGGACCGGCCTTCTTCGGTCAGAGGAAGGCCGGTCATGGAAAGGTCGGGCGACCATGAAGGTCCTGCGCTGCGCCATCTACACCCGCAAATCCACCGAGGAAGGGCTGGAGCAGGGCTTCAACAGCCTGCATGCCCAGCGAGAGGCCTGCGAGGCCTATGTCTTGTCCCAGGCCGGCGAGGGTTGGCAGGCCCTGCCCCGGGAATATGATGACGGTGGCTATTCCGGCGGTAGCATGGAGCGGCCGGGGCTGAAGCAGCTCATGGCGGACATCGCCAAGGGCGAGATCGACATCGTGGTGGTCTACAAGGTGGATCGGCTGACCCGATCGCTACCGGACTTCGCCAAGATGGTGGATGCCTTCGACGCCAGGGGCGTCAGCTTCGTCTCGGTGACCCAGGCTTTCAACACTACCAACAGCATGGGACGGCTGACCCTGAACGTCCTGCTGTCCTTCGCCCAGTTCGAGCGGGAGGTCACGGCGGAGCGTATCCGCGACAAGATCGCCGCGTCCAAGGCCAAGGGGATGTGGATGGGCGGGCCGCCGCCACTCGGGTACGATGGCGTGGACCACAGGCTGCTCCCGAACACCGATGAAGCGCCCACGGTCAGGATGATGTTCGAGCGATACCTCGAACTGCGCTCGGTCCTGGAGCTACAGGCCGAACTGAAGCGACAGGGCGTCCGATCCAAGCTCAGGACCACCAAGGCTGGAAAGGTTCGGGGCGGGGCGGTGATCAGTCCCGGCGCCTTGCGGCTGATCCTGATGAACCCCGTCTACAAGGGCGCGCTCAGGCACAAGGAGAAGCTGGTCGAGGGGGCACACGAGGCGATAGTGCCTCCCGAGACCTGGGAGGCCGTCAACGCGGCCCTGACACGGCGCAGCCAATCGCTCACCGAGGATCGCGCCAAGGGAACCAGCGGCCTTCTGGTCGGCATTCTGAAGGATGACCGGGGACATACGATGCGGCCGGTGCATACCAAAGGGAAGGCTGGCCAGCGTTACCGCTTTTACTCCTCGGTCGCCCTGGAAAATGGAAGGAAGGACGAGGCCGGTAGCGTGGCGCGAATCTCCGCCGGGGTGATCGAGGCCTTCGTCGCCAACAGGATCCTTCCGGCGCTTGATCAAGCCTGGAAAATGGACGCCGACCCCGACCAGCGGTTGAGAACCGCCGTGGCCAAGGTCAAGCTCGGTGAGACCCAGGTTCGTATCCTCACGGCCAAGGGAGCGATTCCTAGGGACCGAACGATCCAGGGCGCCGAACGACAGGAGCGAGCCGACGGCGAGATCGAGTGGATCCTGCCGGTGCGGTTGAAGCACCGACACAACGCGGTCTTGATAGAGGCCGAGGGACAATCCCCAACTGCGGCCAATCGGATTGATCGCGCCCTGGTCAGGGCCGTCGCCATAGCCAGGCGATGGACGGCCGACCTCAGGACGGGTCGTCATGGATCGACCACCCAACTGGCCAAGGCCGAGAATCTCTGTGTTCGGTATCTCGGCCAGATACTGCCTCTGGCCTACATGGCTCCGGATCTGGTGGAGCAGATCGTCTCGGGGCGTCAGCCCCAGGCCCTGTCGCTCGGCGCCTTGATCGCCCGTCCCTTCCCGATGGATTGGAACGAGCAGCGCAGGCTGTTCATGGCCATCGGTGCGGTCGGCTAGACTCGACCCTTACGCACCACCAGAAACACAAGCCCGCCGCCGGTCCTCCGGCGGCGGCTCAGTTCGGGCTAACCCTTCTCCGCGAACACGCACGGCCAAACCCGGAAGTGGAAATGTGGGCCTGGAGAATGGGGCGGGGCACAGCCGACCAAACAGCGCGGAAATCCTCTCCACGGAGAGATTGCCGCGCGAGTTAACCGTCTAACTGTCTGAAAAGAGTGGCCAGTCTCCCCCTTCCCCGGCTGGCCGGTGAAAGGGGGAGACTGATTGGTGGAGCTTAGCGGAGTCGAACCGCTGACCTCTTGCATGCCATGCAAGCGCTCTACCAACTGAGCTAAAGCCCCGGACCTTGCGGTCTGGATCGCCCGGTTCATCTTGCGATGGCCCCCGGCGAGGCGGCGGAAACTATGTCAGGCTTTTTCTAGGATCAAGCCCGTTTCGAGATTTATTTTCACATCGTTCCCGGAGGTGAAAATACGCAGGTTTTTCAAACCGAAAGGTCCGAAAGCCCTGCTGTCCCGCCGCGTTTCTCTAGCGAAAAATGCGGCGGGTGCAACAAGAAATCCGGGTCATTCTCAAAAGCCGGTGGAAACCGGCCTCGAGAGACACGCGAAGCGCGTCAGGCCCGGATATCAGGATCAGTCGTCGTCGCGGGTCGGCTTGGTGATTTCGTCTTCCAGCGAGTCGTCGTCTTCGTCCTCGATGAAGGGGACGGAGTCGTCATCGTCGTCGGCCAGCAGATCGTCGTCGTCGCCGTCGGTGGCGCCCATGCCGGCTTCTTCCGAAGCATCGGCGGGGGAATCATCGTCGTCGTCCGGGGTCAGGATCGGCTCGTGGCCTTCCTCGTCGATTTCCGGCGCCCGGACTTCTTCCTCCTCGTCCTCATCGGATTCGGCGGCCTTGTCCTTGACCTGATCTTCCGTGTCCTCGTCGTCGGCCGGATAGCCCGGACGGACGCGACGGCTGCGCAGCTTCAGCGCTTCTTCGGGATCAAAGTCCGTGCCGCACTTGGGGCAGTGGGCGGGACGGCGGTTCAGGTCGTAGAACTTCGCCTGACAGTTGGGGCAGACCTGCTTGGCGCCCAGTTCGGGATTGGCCACGTGCGGACACTTTCAACGGGTTGAATTCGGGGCGGTCCCTTGCCACTCCACGGACCCGCTGTCAAAAGCCATCTTTCGCGCCGCCCGCGCGGCCCTTCCGACATTGCAGCCTGAAGCGGGTGAAAATGCCTTCCCAACTGACCGCCCACCGTTCGTCCGCACTGGCCGGAAAGGTCCGTGCGCCCGGCGATAAGTCCATGTCGCACCGTTCGATGATCTTTGGCGGCATGGCCGTCGGGGTGACCACGGTCGAGGGGCTGCTGGAGGGCGATGACGTTTTGGCGAGCGCTCGCGCCGTCGAGGCTTTCGGCGCCAAGGTCGAGCGCACCGGCGAGGGCGAATGGCGGATCGAGGGGGCGGGCGGCTTCAAGACGCCCCTGTCCGTGATCGACTGCGGCAACGCCGGAACCGGGGTGCGGCTGCTGATGGGGGCGGCGGCGGGCTATCCGCTGACGGCGACCTTTGACGGCGACGCCTCCTTGCGCAAACGGCCGATGAAGCGGGTGACCGGACCCCTGGCCGACATGGGCGCGCGTTTCGGCTGGCTGGCGGCGGAAGACCGCGTGCCGGTGGCCCTGACGGGCGGAACCCTGACGGGCATCGACTATGTGCAGACCGTGGCCTCGGCCCAGATCAAGTCGGCCATCCTGCTGGCGGGCCTGAACGCCGAGGGCGTCACCACGGTGACCGAGCCGGAAAAGAGCCGCGACCACACCGAGCGGATGCTGCGGGCCTTCGGCGCCGAAGTCGTGGTCGAGGAACAGGGCGAGGGCTGGAAGATCACGCTGAAGGGCGGCCAGCCGTTGAAGGCGACCCATGTGGCGGTGCCGGGCGATCCGTCGTCTGCCGCCTTCCCGCTGGCTGCAGGGCTGATCGTGCCGGGTTCGGAAGTGACGGTCGAGGGCGTGATGCTGAACAGCCTGCGCACGGGCCTGTTCGACACCTGGATCGAAATGGGCGCCGACCTGACGATCAATAACCGGCGTGAAGCCGGCGGCGAGGATGTCGGCGACATTACCGCCCGCTATTCCCAACTGAAGGGCGTCGTTGTGCCGGAAGAGCGCGCGGCGTCGATGATCGACGAATATCCGATCCTGGCGGCGACGGCGGCCTTTGCGGACGGCGTCACCGTCATGCGCGGCGTGGGCGAGATGCGGGTCAAGGAAAGCGACCGGATCTCGCTGATGGTCGAGGGCTTGCGCGCCTGCGGCGTTCAGGTCGAGGAAGAGCCGGAAGGCTTCCTGGTCACGGGTGGACCCGTGCAGGGCGGCGCCACCGTCGCCACCGCCCATGACCACCGCATCGCCATGAGCCACCTGATCCTGGGTCTGGCCGCCGAACAGCCGGTGTCGGTGCTGGATCCTGAAATGATCGCCACCAGCTTCCCCGGCTTCGTCGACATGATCAACGGCCTGGGCGGACAGATCGACTGATGCCGGACCCCGGCCTGGGCGGGCGCAGGCGCGTCGCCTGGCTCAGCCCGCTCGTGACCCTGGCGATCGCGGTGCTGATCGGCTGGGGCTGCGTGATCGGCGCGCGCGAGGTTCTGCACGGCCTGGACATCGGCCTGCTGAACAACCGCAAGGGGCCGGACGTCCATCTGGTCGAGCGGCCGGTGATCTTCTGGGCCCTGATCGTTTTCTATGCGACGGCCATCGTGGTCAGTGCGGGCATGGCGGTTCTGCTGGCGGCCATCGCTCTGCGCGGCCTGTTCGGGCGGCGCGCCTGACGCGGGTTTCGTCCGGGCGGCTGGATTGCCGTCATAATCCTCGCTATCTGGTTCGCCCTCTCGTGCGTTCGGGATGAAGTTTGACTGCGCCACGCGCTGCGGAGACCTGTGTGACCCTGATCATCGCCGTCGACGGCCCGGCCGCCTCGGGCAAGGGCACCATCGCCGCCCGTCTGGCCCTGACCTATGGCCTGCCGCACCTGGACACCGGATTGCTGTACCGGGCCGTGGGGGCGCGTCTGTTGGCCCAAGGGCTTTCGCTGGACGACGAGACGGCGGCGACCGAGGCGGCGCGGGGGCTGGATGCGTCCGGCCTGTCCGATGATCCCGGCCTGACCACGGGCGAGGCGGGCGAGGCGGCCAGCCGCGTCGCCAGTTTCACGGGCGTGCGCTCGGCCCTGCTGGACCTGCAGCAGGCGTTTGCGGCCCAGGCGGGCGGGGCGGTGCTGGACGGGCGCGACATCGGCACGGTGATCGCCCCTGACGCCCCGGCCAAGCTGTTCGTCACCGCCACGCCCGAGGTGCGCGCGACCCGCCGCTGGAAACAACTGGCCGCGCGCGGATCGGACATCAGTTTCGAGGACATGCTGGCCGATATTCAGCGCCGGGACGAACGCGACGCCGGGCGGGGCGCGGCGCCTATGGTCCAGGCTGACGACGCGGTCTTGCTGGATACGACCGACATGGGTATAGAAGCCGCCTTCGATGCGGCCCGCCGTATCGTCGAGGCGGCGCGCGCGAAACACGGCCTTTAGGGCGGGTTTGGCAAATCCAACGCTCCAACCTCGGCTTCCGCGGGCGTCCTGATCGTTTCTGAACGGCCTCGCATCCTGACGACCTGACTAAATCCTTTTCCCATCGTTTCACGCGCGGCGTTCGGCCGTTCGAGAAGCGTTCACTCGCGTGAGGCTCTCCGGCCGCGCGCCCTTAGCCCCCAGGATGCTTTTCAGCTCCATGACTGACACCCTCAATCCCTCGCGCGACGATTTCGCCGCGCTGCTCGACGAACAACTCTCGGGCCGCGACTTCGGCGAAGGCCAGGTCGTTCACGGCCGCGTCGTCGGCATTGAAAAAGACATCGTCATCATCGACGTCGGTCTGAAGACCGAAGGCCGCATCGCCATGCGCGAATTCGGCCAAGGCGAAGACGGCGCCCTGCCCAAGGTCGGCGACAACGTCGAGGTTTACCTGGAGCGCGTCGAGAACGCCCTGGGCGAAGCCGTCATCAGCCGCGACAAGGCTCGCCGCGAAGAAGCCTGGACCCGCCTGGAAGTCGTGTTCGCCGAAGGCCAGCCGGTCAACGGCGCCATCGTCGGCCGCGTCAAGGGCGGCTTCACCGTCGATCTGGGCGGCGCCTCGGCCTTCCTGCCCGGCTCGCAAGTCGACATCCGTCCGGTCCGCGACGTCGGTCCGCTGATGGGCAAGGAACAGCCCTTCGCCATCCTGAAAATGGACCGTCCGCGCGGCAACATCGTCGTCTCGCGTCGCGCCATCCTGGAAGAAGCCCGCGCCGAACAGCGCACCGAGCTGGTCGGCCAGCTGCAAGAGGGTGAAATCCGCGAAGGCGTCGTCAAGAACATCACCGACTACGGTGCGTTCGTTGACCTGGGCGGCATCGACGGCCTGCTGCACGTCACCGACATGTCGTGGAAGCGCGTCTCGCATCCGTCGCAAGTTCTGGCCGTCGGCGACACCGTCAAGGTCCAGATCGTCAAGATCAACCCGGACACCCAACGCATCTCGCTGGGCATGAAGCAACTGCAGTCGGACCCCTGGGACGGCGTGGAAGCCAAGTATCCGGTCGGCGCCAAGTACACGGGCCGCATCACCAACATCACCGACTACGGCGCCTTCGTGGAGCTGGAAGCCGGTGTCGAGGGCCTGGTGCACGTCTCGGAAATGTCCTGGACCAAGAAGAACGTCCACCCCGGCAAGATCGTCTCGACCTCGCAGGAAGTCGACGTCGTGGTTCTGGATGTCGACGCCTCCAAGCGCCGCATCTCGCTGGGCCTGAAGCAGGCCCAGGACAATCCGTGGGACGCCTTCGTCGCCAACCACCCGATCGGTTCGACCGTCGAGGGCGAAGTCAAGAACGCCACCGAGTTCGGCCTGTTCATCGGCCTGGACAACGACATCGACGGCATGGTGCACCTGTCCGACCTCGACTGGTCGGTGTCGGGTGAAGAAGCCATCCAGCGTTACCGCAAGGGCGAAATGGTCAAGGCCAAGGTCCTGGACGTCGACGTCGAGAAGGAACGCGTCTCGCTGGGCATCAAGCAGCTGGGCGGCGATCCGATCGGCGAAGGCGACACCTATCGCCGCGGCCAGCAGATCACCGTCACCGTCTCGTCGATCGAGTCGGGCGGCATCGAAGTCAAGTTCGGTGAAGACGATGCGCCGGTCACGGCCTTCGTCCGCAAGTCGGACCTGTCGCGCGACCGTAACGAACAACGTCCGGAACGCTTCGCCGTCGGCGACCGCGTCGACGCCATGATCACCGCCGTGGACAAGGCCTCGCGCCGCATCTCGGTGTCGATCAAGGCGCTGGAAATGAAGGACGAACAGGAAGCCATCGAACAGTTCGGCTCGTCCGACTCGGGCGCTTCGCTGGGCGACATCCTGGGCGCTGCTCTGAAGAGCGCAGGCGCCAAGGACTAAGCTTTTCCCGCAAGGGAGATGCTGAGGGCGGCGGGAGAAATCCCGCCGCCCTTCTGTTTTTCAGCCTCTGGTCGTGCGGCAAAGCTTGCGATTTTCTTGCTAAAGCCGCGTGTCATTGGCGGATAAGGGCTTTTTCGCGCCGCTGAGCGAGGTTAGGGTGCAGCTTGTGGATCGTTGTCCGGCGGTGGTCCGTCCGATGCGACCCGGCAGGGGGCCTTGATGATCAAGTCTGAACTGATCGAGAAGCTGGCGGCTGAAAACACCCACCTGACCCATGCGGAGGTGGAGCGGCTGGTGAATGTCATTCTGGGAAAAATGACCGAGGCGCTGTCTGACGGCGGCCGGGTCGAGCTGCGCGGTTTCGGCGCCTTTTCCGTCCGGTCGCGTCCGGCGCGTTCGGGCCGCAACCCGCGCACGGGCGAAACCGTCGAGGTGCCGGCCAAGGCCGTGCCTTTCTTTAAAAGCGGCAAGGAACTGCGTGAGCGGCTGAACGCTTCGGGTGACGCCTGAAGGCCTGCGGCCTTGCACTGAATACGACTGACCCGAGGGGAAACTATGAGTCTGGTGTCTGAATTCCGCGAGTTCGCGGTAAAGGGCAATGTGGTCGACCTGGCGGTCGGCGTCATCATCGGCGGGGCGTTCGGCAAGATCGTCACCAGCCTGGTCGATCAGGTGGTGATGCCGCCGATCGGTTGGCTGATTGGCGGGATCAACTTCTCGGATCTGAAGATCACCCTGCCGGTCAATCCGACCAATCCCGAAGGCGCGCCCGCCGTGATCGAATACGGCGCCTTCATCAATGTGCTGATCCAGTTCGTGATCGTGGCCTTCGTCATCTTCATGATGGTCAAGCTGATCAACAAGCTGCGTCGCCAGACGGCGGAAGCCCCGGCGGAGCCCGCCGCCCCGACCGCCACGGAACAGCTGCTGGTCGAAATCCGCGACGAACTGAAGCGCAAGGCTTAAGTCCAGGGCCGTCAGAAAGCCTGAGCGGCGCTCAGGCCTTCGACAGACGGCCCTGCGGCGTGGCCTGGGCCTGTGCGCGGCGCTTGCGGGCCGACAAGGGCGTGGGGCGATTGCAGATGGCGTAATCGCCGTCGAACGGGGTCGGCGCCCAGGCCGAGGCCAGTTCCGGCTCGTCGATCACGGCATGGCCGTGGCCCCAGCCGCCCTCGCGACGGGCCGTCGCCGCCAGAGCGCCCAGGCTTTCCAGCAGCTCCGGCGTCACGACCTGCAGCCGCACCTTGGCCGCGCCCATCCCGCGGGCGTTGGCGACCAGGGCGGCGGCCAGGGTCTCGATGGCGTCCGGCGCCGACTTCAGGGCGGCCAGGTCCAGAATGTCCAGACAGGGCGGCTCGATCAGATTGTTCTTGCCCATCGACGCCATGGCGACGCCGACGATGCGGCCGTTGCGGCGCAGGCCCAGCAGCAGCGGACGCACGGTCTGATCGGGGTCGCTCATCCGCCAGCGCATCATGGCCGGGCTTCGGTCGGCCAGCAGATGGCCTTCCGCGACCAGATCGCGCCAGAAGTCGGCGTATTCGGACCGATCCGACAGATCGCGCAGAGGGGCGATGTCGGCGGCCAGTTTCAGCGGTTCGGGGCGGAACAGTCTGCGGTTCATCAGCTGTTCGCCCAGACGCGTCGCCGCTGAGGCCGACAGGCCGCCGAACAGCTTGCGCAGCATCCGACCCTTGGCGCAGGCCAGTTTGTCGACGATCCACGACAGTTTCACGCTGGCGGTTTCGACCGGGAAAGGCGTCATGCCGAACTTGGGATACAGGGGCGCCGAGCGGGCGTTGGCGTTCAGGGTGTTGCGGGCGAACATGCCCTGCTGTTTGACGAAGGTGTTGATCAGGCCCCGGCTGGCGCCCTTCTGCTCGGGCGGCACGATGATCGAAAAGCCGGTCGCCCCGTGCAGGATGCGCGGGCCGTGGTGGAAACGCTGCACGAAATTGCCCAGCATGGCGACCGGCGCATCCGCTTCATCGGCGACCACCCAGCCGGACGGGGCGCCGCTGAACAGGCGCGCGGGGTTCTCATCCAGCCAACGCCAGCCGGCCTGCGAGCGCTCGGGCCATCCCACCTGGCGGTGAAGACGGTTCAGGGCGTCGAAATCCGATGGTCGAATGGGTCGGATTGGCATGGCGGTCTCCCATTTTGAAACCCGTTCTGGCTCTCCCTTCCTTCATTGCAGACATCGGGCCATGACGGCTCGCATAGGTTGTATCGGCCGCGCGCAAACCCGCGACCACGGGTCACGCAGGGTTAGCGCTTGTAAACGAATGGGCGCGGTGGTTTTTTCCACGTTTCGCCACGGGGGCGGGAAGACGGACCTGTCCGTCTTCTCTCAATGCGACCGAGAGCCGAAAAGGCTCCGATTACAAAGGGTAGGCATGAACATCGTCGTTCTTCTGGGGGTGGTCATCACCCTCGCCACGGGGATTCCCGTGCTTCTGCAGATTCTCAGGAACCACCCGCGCGGGCTGATTATCTGCTTCTTCGCCGAAATGTGGGAGCGTTTCTCCTACTACGGCATGCGCGGCCTTCTGATCTTTTATCTGACCCAGCACTTCCTGTTCGGGGACGGCGAGGCGGGTTCGATCTACGGCTCCTACACCTCTCTGGTCTATCTGGTGCCCTTGTTGGGCGGCATCCTGGCCGACCGCTTCATCGGCACGCGCAAGGCCATCGCCTTCGGCGCCGTGCTGCTGGTCGCGGGCCACGGCATGATGGCCTTTGAAGGCAAGGACACGACCCAGAACCTGTCCTATGCGGGCCAGACCTATCAGGTCGTGACCGAGGGACGCGGCGACACGGGCACACGCGGCATCATCGTCGACGGCAAGTCCTACCACTTCGACGCCGGTGAGAACGGCGGCCTGGCCATCGAAGGCCTGCCCGCGGCCTCGCCGCTGCCCGCCGAACTGGCCAAGGATTCCTACACGCTGGAAGCCAAGCGTGATCCGCTGGGCGAGAACGTCTTCTTCCTGGCCATCTCCCTGATCATCATGGGCGTCGGCTTCCTGAAGCCTAACATCTCGACCCTGGTCGGACAGTTGTACCCGCAGGGCGACCCGCGGCGCGATGCAGGCTTCACCCTGTACTACTACGGCATCAACCTGGGTTCGTTCTGGGCGGCGGTGCTGTGCGGACTTCTGGGTCAGACGGTCGGCTGGTGGGCGGGCTTCGGCCTGGCCGGGCTGGGCATGCTGGCGGGCCTGATCGTTTTCGTGCTGGGCAAGCCCCTGCTGCAGGGCAAGGGCGAGCCGCCGGTCGAGGGAAAGCTGAAGGCCAAGCTGCTGGGCCCGATCAACCGCGAATATTCGATCTATCTTTTGGGCCTGCTGGGCGTGATCCCGGTCTGGTTCATGGTTCAGCGCAACGCCCTGGTCGGCACGGTGCTGGGCATTGCCACCATCCTGTCGTTGGCCTTCATCGGCTATGTGATGATGAGGGTCTGCAAGACCTGGGCGGAGCGTCAGCGCATGATGCTGGCCGTGGTGCTGATCTTCGGATCGGTCATCTTCTTCACCCTGTTCGAACAGGCCGGCACCTCGCTGAACCTGTTTGCGGACCGTAACGTCGACCTGAACCTGCTGTCCGCAGCGGTGCAGTTCGGACCCTTCACCTTCGGCACCCCGGCGCAGATCGCCGCCGCCGGTCTGGTGGGCCAGGGCATGTTCATCGACACCACGATGACCGCGTCCCAGACCCAGTCGTTCAACGCCGGCTTCATCCTGATCTTCGCGCCGATCTTTGCGGCCCTGTGGGTCAAGCTGGGTCGCGCCAAGCGTGACCCGGACCCGACCTTCAAGTTCGGTCTGGGCCTGCTGCAGGTCGGTCTGGGCTTCATGGTCGTGGTGTGGGGCGCTGGCCTGACCAACTCGGCCTTCCAGATGCCGATCGTGCTGCTGGCGCTGCTGTACATGTTCCATACGACGGGTGAGCTGTTCCTGTCGCCGGTGGGCCTGTCGCAGATCACCAAACTGTCGATGCCCCAGGTGGTCAGCTTCATGATGGCCGTCTGGTTCCTGGCCTCCTCCATCGCCCAGTATGTCGGCGGCTGGATCGCCGGTCTGGCCGGCACGGAGACGGTCGGCGGTCAGGTGCTGAACCCGCAACTGGCGCTGCAGACCTCGCTTGAGGTGTTCGAGAAGCTGGGCTGGGCCGGTCTGGCCGCAGGCGTGCTGTTCATCATCGTCAGCTTCTTCATCAAGGGCTGGGCGAACGGCGCGAACGGCGACAACCATCCCGGTCCCGTCCTGACCGAAGGCGGACACGAGGACGGCAACATCGCCGCGCCACGGACTTCGACTTCGGGCTGATCCTCAAGGGTCAGGTAAAAGATAAGGGCGGCGTCCTCGCGGACGCCGCCCTTTTTCTTTGGCCGGAAGATGGGTCTGGCTTCAGAAGGTCTTGCGCACGCGCAGCGACACGAAGGTGCGCGGGTCGATGTCGCGATCCTCGACATAGTCGACGGTGCGGGGATCGCGCGACGCATAGACGGTGCGCTGGATGGTGAAGTCGTCCCACAGATTGATCTGGGCGCGGATGGCCAGGGTTGCGGTCGGCTTGTACTCGGCGAAGGCCTCCACATAGCCCGAACCGCGCCAGATGTTGGTCTGATCCGGGTCATAGGTTGGCTGGCCCAGGCGGGGCAGCCAGTTGACGCCCCACTGGGTCTTGTAGCGGGCGATGTCCTGCTGGAAGCCGACATTGGCCTGGCTGGCGCGAACGCCTGAGATGGGGCGGTCCTCACCCGTGGTCGGGTCGGTGACGCTGGTCTTGTTCCAGTTGTTCTTGAAGGTGAAGCGTCCGCCGGAAATGCCGAACTTGTCCAGCGGCACGATGACGTTCAGCGACAGCTGGTCCAGCGTGCCGTCGCCGATGTTGCCGACCGCCGACAGGTCGCCGGGCAGGGGCAGGCGGTCGATCACGTCGATGATCTTGTCGTGGCGATAGCCGATGGCGACGATGCCATTGCCCCAGAAGCGGCGTTCGTAGTTCACCTCGGTGATCCAGCGCTGTTCCGGGCGCAGATCGACATTGCCGCCGAACAGCGTGCCGTCGTCCAGCTCGGCTGCGGCGGCGAAGTCGCTGAAGTCCAACTGCCCCAGTTCACGCTCGAAGCGGAAGCGGAACTGGTTGTTCTCCATCGGCGTCCAGGTGGCCAGGAAGCGCGGCTTGGCGAAGAAGAAGCTTTCCTCCTGGTTGGCGTCGCCCGACTGTTTGATGGTCGAGGCCTCCAGCCGCACGCCGCCTTCCAGCGTCAGTTTGGGATTGATGCGCCAAGTCGTCTTGCCGAAAGCCTCGCCGCGCGTCTCCTCGACCTTGACCGAGGCGCTGGGCAGTTCGATGGGCGCGCCGCCGATGGTGAAGCCCTGGTGGACGTCCAGCATGTTGTAGGCGACCTCGGCGCCGACCTCGAAGGTCAGGGCGGACGAGCGTTCGTTGCGCAGAAGGCCGCGCAGGATGGTTTCAGACGAATCGCCGTTCGATTTGAACTGCTCTTCCGGGGCCGTCACGCCGTTACGCGTCTGGTTGCCGGTGGAGACGTTGTCGAAGTCGCTGAACTCGTGGATGAACCGCGTCTCCAGCTGCCAGCGCGGGTTCAGCGGCCGGGTCCAGGTCAGGCCCAGTTCGCCGGAATGGCCCTTCTCGGCATAGTCGTTGCGGCGCAGGGATGTGGGCGAGCTGAACTCCGACCAGCTCTGCCAATCATTTATGCCATAGCGGGCGGTGCTCTCCAGCTTGCCGCCCAGCAGAGGGCCGGAATAGTTGCCGCGGATCGAGTTGCCGCCGCCCCAGCCGTCATTCTCGAAGCGTTCGTCGCGCAAGACGTTTCCGGCGGCGTCGGTGCGGATCGAACGGCCCACGCCGTTGGAATCGCTGGATCCCGTGCCATCCGACAGAACGACGCCCCAGCTGCGTTCCCCGCTCTTCGCGGTGAACTGATAGGAGCCGCCGAAGACATCGTGGCCGCCTTCGAACAACTGGGCGTTCCAGGTCAGGATCGACTGGCGGCTGCTGGTCGACTTCAGGATCACGTTCACGATCACCGCATAGCCCTGCATGTCGATGCCGGACGCGCCGCCGCGGATCAGTTCGATCCGCTCGACCTGGCTGGCCAGGGTGCGGCCCAGCACGTTGGAGCCGGTGTCGTTCTTGGAGGCCGGACGCGAGTTATTGATCAGGATATTGCCGACCGCGCCTTCGAAGCCGCGCGAACCGGAGCCGTCGTCGACCGAGAAGCCGGGGATGCGGTTGACCATGTCCAACGCCGTGTTCGGCTGTTGCGAGGCGAAGAAGTCGGGCGTGAACACCAGCACGCCGCGCTGGGCGGAGTCGATCAGCGGCGCCTGACCATTGGGGCTGGTCGGCACCAGCGCTTCAGCGACCTGGGGCGTGGTTTCAGCATGGGCGGCGCCTGCGAAAAGCAGGGCGGTGGTGGCCAGCAGAATGGTCTTGGTCATCGGTTTCCCCTCGATCTGTTGACGCAGGGTGTGCCGATTGCCGCTGTTCATCTCCAGTTACAAGGCGGAAAGGTGGATTAAATCGGCGACATCATTACAGGCAATTCACGTGCCTATACTGGCAGCTATGAAACTATACGGGTCTGTAATGTTCGAGAGCAATATGAAGTCCCTATTTCTGACGTTGGTATTCAGCGCGGCTCTGGGCGGCGCGGCCGTCGCCCAGACTGCGCCGCCGCCTGCGCCGTCCGCCGAGGCGCCGGCCTCTGTCGATGACATCGTGGTGGTGGCGCGCCGGGCGGGGCTGCCAATCTGGACTGTGGATCGGGGCGACAGCACCGTGATCCTGGTCGGCTCCATCAGCGGCGTGCCGCGCAATTATGAGTGGCGGCCCGAGGCGCTGGAACAGGCGACCCTGCGCTCGCAGCGGGTGCTGTACCCGATCGAGGGGCGGGCCTCGCCTGCCGATGTGCTGCGCCTGATCTGGCGCATCCGCACCATCACCCGCCTGCCGGATGGCCGCACCATCGCCGACTACGCCTCGCCCGAGCTGATGGCGCAGCTGGAGGCCCTGCACGCGGGCGAGCGGTCGCAGAACTGGCGGCGCGAACCGCCGCTGATCCAGAGCCTGGACCTGATGGACCGCACGGGGCTGGAGCGCCGGGGCCGGGCCGTGGTGGGCGTGGTCAGCGACAAGGCGCGGCGGGCGCGCATCCCCGGCGACGCCGTGGGGGTGGTGCGCGGCGACGAACTGATCGACGGACTTCTGACGGCCCCGCCAGAGACCTATCTGGCCTGTCTGGCGATGACGGTCGAGGCCGCGCAGGCGGGACCCGAGGGGGCGGCGAAACGGCTGGATGACTGGAGCCATCTGCGTGTCGCGGCGGTGCTGGCCAACCCGCTGGATCAGGCCCTGAACCTGTGCTGGCCTTCGGGTGATCCCGAGGTCGCCCCCATGCTGCGCCAGAAGTGGCTGGAGGCCACGGATCAGGCGCTGGGCCAGCCGGGGGTGACCCTGGCGGTGGCCCCTCTGCGGGTGCTGGCCGAGCCGGACGGGGTGCTGGACCGGCTGGAGGCCGCCGGTCTTGATCCGCGCGGGCCGGAGTGGCGCCCCGTGGGCGAATAGGGCGTCAGCACAGAACCGTCATTCCGGGGCGTCCGAAGGGCGAACCCGGAAGCCAGGGGGGCTGGCATCCGGCGTTGAATGCATCCAGCGGCGAAACTGTAGTTCTGGGTTCCGGGTTCTTCGCTCCGCTCAGCCCCGGAATGACGGTGCTTATTTGAATGTCGATGGACGGACGTGGACATAGGCGGCGGTCAGACCGCCGTGCCGCCCACCGTCAGGCCGCCGATCTTCAGGCTGGGCTGGCCGATGCCGACCGGCACGCCCTGTCCGGCCTTGCCGCAGACGCCGACGCCCGGATCGAAGGCGAAGTCGTCGCCGATCATCTGGATCTTGGTCAGGGCCGTGGCGCCGTCGCCGATCAGGGTGGCGCCGCGCACCGGGGCGGTGATGACCCCGTCCTCGATCAGATAGGCCTCGTTGCACTGGAAGACGAACTTGCCGTTGGTGATGTCCACCTGGCCGCCCGAGAAGTTGGCCGCGTAGAGGCCGCGCTTCGTATTGGCGATCATGTCGGCCTTCGAATCCCGGCCGCCCTCCATGAAGGTGTTGGTCATGCGCGGCATCGGCATATGGGCGAAAGACTGGCGGCGGCCGTTGCCGGTGGCGGCGACGCCCATCTGACGCGCCGACAGCCGGTCGTGCATCAGGCCCACCATGATGCCGTCCTCGATCAGGACGTTGCGCTGGGTCGGGGTGCCTTCGTCATCCACGGATAATGAGCCGCGGCGGTCGGCGATGGAGCCGTCGTCCACCACGGTCACGCCGGGCGCGGCGACGCGCTTGCCCATCATGCCGTTGAAGACGGACGAGCCCTTTCTGTGGAAGTCGCCTTCGAAGCCGTGGCCGATGGCTTCGTGCAGCAGGACGCCGGGCCAGCCCGCGCCCAGAACCACGTCCATCTCGCCCGCCGGGCAGTCGATGGCGTCCAGATTGACCAGGGCCTGACGCAGGGCCTCGTCCACCTGGGCCTGCCAGCGCTCGGGCGCGATCCATTCCTCAAAGCCCGCGCGGCCGCCTGCGCCGGACGAGGCGCTTTCGCGCTTGCCGTTCTGCTCGACCGTGACGGAGACGTTCAGCCGCACCAGCGGGCGGATGTCGCGCACCGCCCGGTCGTCGGCGCGTAGAATCTCGATGGCGCGGCGCTCTCCGACCAGAGAGGCGGACACCTGGACCACGCGCGGGTCGCGCGCCCGCGCCCAGGCGTCGATTTCCGCCAGAAGCGCGATCTTGTCCGAGAAGGCGGGCGAGGCCAGGGGATCGACCTCGCCATACAGTTTCTGATTGGTGGCGCGCGGGCCCTCGGCGACCAGGGCGGCGTGACCGGCCTTGGCCAGGGCCGCGCTGTCGGCGGCGCGGCGCAGGGCGGCGGCGGAGATTTCATTGGCGTGGGCGTATCCGGCGGTTTCGCCCGCCACGACCCGCAGGCCGAAACCCTCGGTCGCGTCATAGGCGGCGGATTTCAGCCGCCCGTCGTCGAACACCAGGCTCTCGCTCTCGGAGCGTTCCAAGAACAGCTCGCCGTCGTCGGCCCCAGCCAGGGCCGTCTTCAGGATGGACAGGGCTTCGTCGGCGTCGACGCCGGCGGCGTCGAGGATGGGCGGCGGGGAGGCGGGAACGGTCATGGACGCTAGGTAGGGGTTGGAGGGCGGTTCGTCACCTGCCCGACCGGATTCAGATCCGGCCGGCGGAAAAAACAGAGTCCAATTCGTCTGAATCGTCTGAAATCCCGGCCCAGGCCTATGTCGCGGACAAGGGGCGGAACATCCGGGAGTGATGATGACACGGATAAAAGCTCAGGCGCGTCGATTCCGTCGAGAATTATCTTAACCGTTGAATCGATTGATCTCCGCAGGCGCAGATGCGTGGGCGGGGCGTCGCCTGCACCGCCGGGATTGATTGGCGTCGCCCGCTCAGCGCGCCAGTTTGCCCTTGGCTCTGTCTGCGGTCAGGACGACGTCGGGGTCCGGCTTCTTCACGTCCTGGGTCACATGGTCCAGCACCGACAGGATATAGCGGATCAGGTTCAGGCGCGCTGTCTTCTTGTCGTCGGTGGCGATGACGGTCCAGGGGGCGAAGGGGCGGTCGGTTTCATCCAGCATCCGGTCGCGGGCGTCGGAATAGGCGTCGAACCGGGCCTCGGCCTCGGCGTCCAGCGACGACAGCTTGAACTGTTTCAGCGGATCGACGCGGCGTTCCTTCAGCCGTTTCGCCTGCTCCTTGCGCGAGATGTCCAGCCAGATCTTGATCAGGATGATGCCGTCATCGGTCAGCATCCGCTCGAAACGCGGGGCGTCGGTCATGAACTGGGCGTACTGTTCCGGCGTGCAATAGCCCATCACCGGCTCGACCCCGCCGCGGTTGTACCAGGAGCGGTTGAAGATGACCGTCTCGCCCGCCGCAGGCAGGTGGGGGACATAGCGCTGGAAATACCACTGGCTGGTTTCGCGGTCGCTGGGCTTGGGCAGGGCGACGACGCGCGTCTGGCGCGGCGACATATATTCGGTCAGCCGCTTGATGGCCCCGTCCTTGCCCGCCGTATCGCGGCCTTCCAGCACGATGACGACGCGAAGATTGTTCTTGATGGTCCAGGACTGCGTCTCGACGATCGCGAGCTGCAACTGCTCAAGTTCGGTTTCGTAGGCGTCTGATTTCTTTCCCATGGGGTTCAGACTGACCCGATGGGGCGGTCAGGGCAAGCGGCGCTGAAACATGACGGGATTCTAACGTGTTCCGACGCGTCGCCGCCGCTAGGGTGCGGGCGTATATAAGGGAGAAGGGCATGATCATGGACCGCCGAACCGTTCTGATTTCAGGCCTGGCCAGCACCCTGCCGGTCGGGGCGGCGTCCGCCGCAGAAGCCTCGGCCTATGAGGCCGTGCTGGACAAACTGTTCGCGGAAAAGGCGCCGGTCGCCCTGGCGGGCGGCGTGGTGACGCGCGACGGCCTGATCTGGTCGGGGGTGCGCGGCGTGCGGCAGGTGGGCGGAAGCGATGCGGTGACGCCGGACGACCGCTGGCACCTGGGGTCCAACACCAAGGCGATGACGGCGGCGCTTTACGCCCGGCTGGTCGAACAGGGGCGGGCCGCATGGGATGCGCCGCTGAGCACCCTGTTCCCCGGCGCGGCCATTGATCCGGCGTGGAGCGGCGTGACCATCACCGACTTCATCCAGCACCGCGCGGGGCTGAAGGATGAAGACGCTCTGGGCATGGTCTTCTTCATGACTTCGCGCGACGACCCGCGCCCCTGGACGGTCCAGCGCCGCGCCATCGCCGAGGCCGCCCTGGCCAAGCCGCCGACGGGGGCGAGGGGCGCGTTCGAATACGCCAACGTCAACTACATCCTGGTCGGCGCCGCCATCGAACAGATCACCGGCGGATCGTGGGAAGACGCCATGAAGGCCGAGGTCTTCACGCCTCTGGGCCTGACCTCGGCCGGGTTCGGCGCGCCTGCGCGCAATGTGCAGGGCGGGGCCAACGCCTGGGGGCATGAGGGCGAGGGCGCCGACCGCGTCGCCATGGACCCCGCCAGCCCCGGATCGGACAATCCGCTGGCCCTGGGTCCGGCGGGGACGGTCCATATGTCGCTGGCCGACTATGCGGCCTGGCTGAAGGTCTTCCTGACCGACGGCGGCGGCTGGCTGAAGCCCGAAAGCATCGCCGCCCTGAGCACGCCGAGCCCCGGCGCGGACACGCCCTATGCCGGGGGCTGGATCGCGCCGCCCCACGCCCCCTGGGCGTCGGGGCCGGTGCTGATGCACGAGGGGTCGAACACCCTGTGGCACGCAGTGGCGGCGGTGGCGCCCGTGCGCGGCGTGGCCTTCATCGGCCTGAGCAATCAGGGGCCGGAGGCGGGGGCGGCGAATGGCCTGATGCCGGGGCTGGTGCGGGCGCTGGGCGCGGCGCCCGCCTAATAAAGGGGCGCAGGCGGTGGCGATGGGGCGAAGCGGACCCTAACTGCACCGCATGACCCTGATTGAACGCCTGTCGCTGACTGTTCCCATCATTCAGGCCCCGATGGCAGGGGTGTCGACGCCGGACATGGCGGCGGCGGTGTCCAATGCAGGCGGGCTGGGTTCGATCGGCGTGGGCGCGACCGACGCCGCAGGCGCGCGGGCGATGATCGCGGCTGTGCAGGCCCGGACCAACCGCGCCTTCAACGTCAATCTGTTCGTGCATGAAGACCCGACGCCGGACGCGGCGCGCGAGGCGGCGTGGCGGGAGACGCTGCGGCCTCTGTTCGCCCGGTACGACGCCCAGCCGCCAGAGCAGCTTCGCACCATCTACCGCAGCTTCGCCCATGACGACGACATGCTGGCCCTGCTGGTCGAGACGGCGCCTGCGGTGGTCAGCTTCCACTTCGGCCTGCCGGATGCGGCGCGGATCGCGGCGCTGAAACAGGCGGGGATCATACTCCTGTCCACCGCCACCAGCCTGGACGAAGCCCTGGCGGCTCGGGCGGCGGGCGTCGACGCCGTGGTGGCCCAGGGCTATGAGGCGGGCGGCCATCGCGGGGTGTTCGATCCCGACGCGCCGGACGACCAACTGGGCGTCCTGGCCCTGACCCGGCTGCTGGTTCAGAAGTCGGGCCTGCCGGTGATTGCGGCGGGCGGGATCATGGACGGGCAGGGCGTGCGCGCGGTTCTGGACCTCGGCGCCGTGGCGGCCCAGCTTGGCACCGCCTTCATCGCCTGCCCCGAAAGCGCGGCTGACGAGGCCTATCGCGCGGCGTTGCAGGGCGAGGGCGCGGCCCATACGACCATGACCCGCGCCATCTCGGGGCGGCCGGCCCGCAGCCTGCAGAACCGCTTCACGCTCTGGGGGCAGGGCGACGTGCCGCAGGCCGCCGCCTATCCCATCGCCTATGACGCCGGAAAGGCCCTGAACGCCGCCGCCAAGGCGCGAGGCGAAGGCGGGTTCGGGGCCCAGTGGGCCGGGCAGGGCGCGCCCCTGGCCCGCAGTCTGCCTGCGGCGGGGCTGATGGCGGCGCTGCAGGCTGAGATGGCGGGCTGATCGCCGCACGACCGGCAGGGCGATGAACGGATCGCGGCCCTGCGGCGTTTGCCAGCGGGGCCGTTGTCGGCCCGGACAGGAGCGGCATGAAGCGGGGTCTGGCTGATCTGTGGGATCTGGTGTGGCAGGCCGTCATGCTGGCCTGCGCCGCGTTCGGCCTGCTGCACGTCTTCGCCCCGCCCCAGGACCTGCCGTGGAGGCCGCTGGATCTGGACCAGCCGCTGGGGCGGGCGACGGCGGCCAAGGTCGCGCGGTTCGATCTGTCGCCCGACGCCTCGCCGGAACAGGTGGGAAAGGCGACCGACGCCTGCCTGCGCCTGCTGCGGGACGGCGGGGTCAGGGTCGAGCGCGCGCAGGATCGGGACGACGGCGGCTTCTGCGTCGTGCGCGGGGCGGTGCGGATCACGGGCGGGGCGGTCACGCCGCTGGCGCCTGCGAATGTCGTCATGCAGTGCCCGCTGGCCGTCCGTTACGTCCTGTGGGACCGGCAGGTGCTGCAGCCGACAGCCCGCGAGGAGATGGGCGCCGCCCCCGCGCGGGTCCGCAATCTTGGCAGCTATGCGTGCCGCCGCATCTATGGCGCGCAGGACGAGGCGACGCGGCCCAGCGAACATGCGCGGGCCAACGCCCTGGACGTGGCCGGAGTCACCCTGACGGACGGGCGCAGCATCAGCGTCCAAGCCGACTGGGACGGCGAAGGCCCGGCAGGCATGGCGGGCTCGCGCCTGCTGCACAGGGTGCGCGACGGGGCCTGCGGGGTCTTCTCCACCACCCTGTCGCCAGACTACAACGCCGCCCACGCCGACCATCTGCACCTGGACGGCGCCAAGCGTGGCGTTTGCCGTTGAGGTTCAATCAACCAGAAATCATGCAAATCGGCCGTCGTTTTAGCAGTTGACCGTCTCGAAAAGCCGGGTGACAACATATTTGCAGTCCGGATTTTGCATGGGGTCCATACCCATGTCTTGCTCCTTCGCGTGAACGAGCTGTCCAGATGGACTGACGGGTCTCCCGCAGGGAGGTCTGCCTGGAAAAGCGCGTTTACGGAGACGCAGACATGGCGACCGGTACGGTCAAGTGGTTCAACCCCACCAAGGGCTACGGCTTCATCCAGCCCGATAGCGGCGGCTCCGACGTGTTCGTACACGTCACCGCCGTTCAGAAGGCGGGCCTTCAGGGGCTCGATGAGAACGCCAAGGTCGAATACGAGCTGGAAAACCAGCGCGGCAAAACCTCGGCGATCGACCTCAAGCTTCTCTAAGAGTTGCTGAGCACATAGTTTCAGAGGCAGGCGCGGCGGCTACGGCTTCCGCGCCTGTTTTGCTTTGGCGGCTATGCGGCTGAGCGGGCTTTCAGCGCGGCGCTGCGTTGGGCCAGGACCACCGCGCCCAGAACCAGCACCCCGCCGACCGCCTGAACCGGCGTCAGGGTTTCGTGGAAGATCCACCAGCCCAGCAGGCCCGCCACGACCGGCTGCACCAGAATGGTCACGGCGGTGATGGAGGCGGGCAGACGGCCCAGCGCCCAGGCCACGCCGCCCTGCCCAAAGACGTGCATCACGCCCATGGCGACGCAGGCGGCCCATCCGCCCAGGCTGGCGGGGATGATGGTCTCGCCCAGCGCCAGGGCCACGATCAGCAGCAGCGGCGTGCCGACCAGCGTGGCCCAGAATGTGATCTGCATGGCGCCGGACGTGGCGCGCGCCGCCTTCACCGCCAGGAAATAGCCGGAGTACCAAAGGGCCACCGACACGCTGAAGATGTCGCCCAGCACCGGGTTGGAGCCCTGTCCGCCGTCAGCGCCCGCCGCCATCGCAAAGGCGCCGCCCATGGCCAGGGCCAGGGCGACCAGAAACAGCCGATGCGGCTTCTCCTTCAGCACGAACCAGCCGAACAGAGTCACCACCACCGGCGTCAGGTTGCACAGCACCGTCGCATTGGCGACCGAGGTCATGACGATGCCGTAGTGCCAGAAGCTGAGGTCCAGGGCGAAGAACAGGCCCGCGATCAGCGCCCATTTCGACGGCCGCGCCGCCAGCCCCCTGGGCTCGCGCGCCGCCAGCAGGGTCAGCAGCGGCAGGGCGAACAAGAACCGCCAGAAGCCCGCCGCCGCGGGTCCCGTCTCGGTCAGGCGCACCAGAATCGGCGCCAGACCCAGCACGCAGGCGGAAAAGACCAGAACGATCAGGGCGAACGCGCGGGGGGAGGGGCGCGGCAGGACGGCGGACATGGCGGGGTCTTAACCCTCCCTGCGGCTGGACGCCACAGGGCGGCTGTGCCATCGGGTTCAGGCGTTCAGACATCGAACGGCCTCAGTCGCATGGCGTTGGGGCGACGGCCCTCGCCCTCTCCTCCAGTCCGGTGACTTCATGAAATTGCGCGTCCGCGCCGAGCTTGTTTACCGTTTCGATCCGCCGACCGACGCCATCTACAAGATTCAGGTCGCGCACTGGCCCGGTCAGGACATCCTGCACGAAAGCCTGACCTTCGACCCGCCGGTCGAGGCGCACGAGGATGAGGACGTCGATTTCGGCGCGCGGACCCTGCGTTGCCATGTCTCGGGCGAGGTCAGGCTGACCTATGAGGCGGTGGTCGAGAACGGGGTGCTGAAAGGCCTGCCGCCCGACGTGTCGCAGCACGACTGGGGCGATCTGCCCGCCGAAGTCCTGCCCTATCTGCAGCCCAGCCGGTATTGCCCGTCGGACCAGTTCGGGCGGTTCGTGACGCGTGAGTTCGGCGACACCTCGGGCGGGGCGCGGGTGCTGGCGATCCTGAACTGGATCACCGCCAACATCGACTATGAGCGCGGGGTGTCGGACACCGAAACCACGGCGGCGCGCACCTTCATCGACCGGGCGGGCGTATGCCGCGACTTCACCCATCTGGGCATGACCCTGTGCCGGGCGTCGGGCATTCCGGCGCGTGCCGTCAGCGCCTATGCGTTTGAGCTGAGCCCGCCCGACTTCCACGCCATCTTCGAGGTCTGGCTGGACAACGGCTGGTGGCTGGTGGACGCGACGGGGCTGGCGCCGGTCGAGGGTCTGGTGCGGATCGCCTGCGGGCGGGACGCGGCGGACATCGCCTTCCTGACGACCCAGGAACGCTGCGCCTTCGTGCGCCAGTCGGTGACGGTGGAGGCGGCGTAAGGCCTAGGGGAAATCGACATTCGACCCCAAATCGTCATTCCGGGGCGTCCGTAGGACGAACCCGGAACCCAGGAGGCTCGCAATCCGGCGCCGAATACGCCCAACAACGGCGCCGCAGCCCTGGCTTCCGGGTTCTTCGCTTCGCTCAGCCCCGGAATGACGATCTAAGATTTCGACCGACTGAATGTCGATTGAACCTATTTCGCCGTCTGCTCCGCCCGATAGGTCTGATAGGCGTCGATGAAGTCCAACTGGCGCAGCAGCTTGTTGTCGGGGTCGATCAGGACATGGGCGCCGTCCGGGACCGTGATCTGGCCCTGACCGCCGGTCATGGCCACTGTGCGCAGGCGTCCGTCGATCTCGACCTCCACCGGCATGGGGAAGGCCGCGCCGTCGCCGGTGGTCCAGGCCAGCTTCAGCCGCCCGTTCTCGCGCGTTTCGCTCAGCACCGGCAGGGCGGCGTTGTAGAGATAGCCGCGGAAGAACCAGCCATAATCCTTGCCGGTCACATCATTGACGATGTCCAGAAAGTCCTGGGTCGAGCGGTAGATCGGCGCGAAATTGCCCGGACGCGGGTCGGGCCGTCCATAGACCAGCCGAGTCACCGCCTGGTGGAAGGCGGCGTCCCCGATCAGCATCCGCAGAGAATGGCTGATCAGCGAACCCTTGGAATAGATGTCATTGCCGGGGCCGTTCTCTGAATTATAGACCTCGTCCTCGGTCTTTGGGCTGCCGGACACGACGGGGTATTTGTTGATCAGGCCGCGTCTCTGATCGGCCAGTTCGGTCTGCATATAGCGGTCGCCGTGCAGCCAGCGGCCATAGAGGGGCTGCATATAGCTGCCCAGACCTTCGTGCAGCCACATGTCGTCGGCGTTCTGATTGGTCAGCTGGTTGCCGAACCATTCGTGGGCGAACTCATGCTGCAGCAGCCAGTCATAGCCGCGTCCGTCCAGCTTGTACTCATTGCCATAGGCGTTGATGGTCTGGTGCTCCATGCCCAGGTGCGGGGTCTCGACCACGCCCATCTTCTCGTCGCCGAAGGGGTAGGGGCCGACCGTCGCCTCGAAGAAGTCCAGCATCCTGGGGAACTCGGCGAACAGGGCCTGAACCTTGGCCGGGTCATCGGTCTTCAGATGCCAGTAGGTCATCGGGATCCTATTGCCGAACCGGCTGGCGTAGTCGGCGGTGACCTGTTCGTACGGGCCGATGTTCAGGGCGACGGCGTAGGTGTTGGGCTGTTTGGCGGTCCAGTTCCAGGTGGTCCAGCCGTCGCCGTGGTCCTGTTTGCCCAGGAACCGTCCGTTGGACGGCGCCGACAGGCCGGACGGCGCGGTGATGTGCAGATCGACCCGGCCAGGTTCGCCGTGGGGGCTGTCGATGCAGGGCCAGAACAGGTCGCAGCCCTCGCCCTGAACCGCCGTGGCGATCCACGGCTCGCCGGACGGGGCGGTCGACCAGACGAAGCCGCCGTTCCAGGGCGCGCGGGGCGCCACGCGCGGCTGGCCCGCATAGGCGATGCGCAGGGCCGTTTTGCCGCCGGTCGGCAGCGTCTGGGGCAGGTCGACGGTCAGGCGGCCTTCCGGATTGGTCCAGCGGTCGGATGCGACCTCGACCCCGTCCACCTGCACGGATGAGATGGTCAGCAGGGTGTCCAGTTCGACCACCAGCCGGTCCAGCGGCGCCAGGGCGGTGAAGTCCAGCACGGCGACGGCGTCGATGGCCCTGTCGTCGGGAATCACCTTGATCGACAGATCGGCCTTGTCGAACTGCATGGCCAGCTGTTCGGCCGTGCGCGGCTGGTCGGTGGCCAGGGTGAAGGCGGTCGATTCGCGCGGCGTCTCCGCTGCAGCCTGGCTCTGGGCCAGGGCGGCGCCAGCGCTCAGGGCCAGGATGGAGGCGGCGGTCGCCGCCATGCGCGAAATATGGATTTGCATTCGGCCATCGCCCCCGTTGGTGAACAGGCCAAGGGATAGGCCGTCGGGGCGAAAGGGCAAAGAAAAAGGCCGACGTTTCCGCCGGCCTTTTCCAGAATAGGTTCAGCAGTCGCCGATCAGGCGGCGGCTTGCTCGGCCAGCTTGGCCTTGACCTGGCGCTTGATGCGCTGGGCGGCGACCGAGAGCTGCTCGTCGCGGGCCTTGACGATGAAGATGTCCAGGCCGCCCTTGTAGTCCAGGGTGCGCAGCGCAGCGTTCGAGATGCGCAGGCTGAAGGTTTGGCCCAGCGAATCCGAGGTGAGCTTGACCGTCTTCAGCGACGGCAGAAAGCGGCGCTTGGTCTTGATGTTCGAGTGGCTCACGTTGTGGCCGACCATCGGGCCGATACCGGTGAGTTCGCAACGACGCGACATCGTCAGATCCTTAAGGTGCGGCGGCCGGTCCCAAAGCGGGGAACAGACGCGTGAAACAAGTACGCGCGGGAGATAGCCCGCGCGAGAGGGGGCCGTATAAGGGATCAGCCGGTTCGGCGTCAAGCCGAGTCTTGGCTGTTTGGTGCAGGGGGTGCGACTCTGGCGAGTCTGCACGGCAGGGAACCCCGCCGTTCAGCGGCCATTCAATTCCCGTGCTGCATGAACCATATCATGAAGATGAAAGCTGAACAGAAGGCCGCCATGTCCCGTCTGACCCCGTCTCGTAAGGCTCTGGCTCGCAAGACTCTGGCCGTCCTGGCCCCCGTGCTCGCGGGCGGCTTCATGCTGGCCGCGCCCGCGATGGCGCCCGCCCAGGCGACGGCCCAGACGGCGGCGCAAAGCGAAGTCCTGCCGGGCTATTGGGAATACACCACCAACGCCGTGGGCCAGCGCGAGACGCTGCAGAAATGCGTGCGCCCCAGCGAGATCAACCGATTCTTCGGCGGCATCTCGACCAACAAATGGCGCTGCACCTATCCGACCCGCGTGGTCGGCGACGGCAATGCGCGGTTCGAGGGAACCTGCTCGGACCACAAGAACCGCCGCATCAATGTGCGCCTGAGCGGAACCTATACGGAAACCAGCTTCAGCTTCCGGGGCGGCGCCCAGGTCGTGCGCGGCACCCCCTATATCCCCGCCAGCATCACCGCCCGCCGCATCAGCGCCCAGTGCCCGGCCAACGCCGAGTATTTCTGAGGCGATCAGCGGCTGGGCCGGCGCCCGATGCAAAAAGGCCCCGGATCGCTCCGGGGCCTTTTCGTTTGTCTGAGGTCGAACCTTAGGCCGCTTCGGCGGTCGGGATCGGCTTCTTGGCGCTGAGGGACTTGGCCAGCAGTTCGACGGCGGCGTCCTTGTCGATCTTGTTGGCGGCGGCGACTTCGCGGGCCATGCGGTCCAGGGCCGATTCATAGAGCTGGCGCTCGGAATAGGACTGTTCCGGCTGGGTGTCGGCGCGGTGCAGGTCGCGGACCACTTCGGCGATGGAGATCAGGTCGCCCGAGTTGATCTTGGCTTCATATTCCTGGGCGCGACGCGACCACATGGTGCGCTTGATGCGGGCGCGGCCCTTGAGGGTGGTCAGGGCCTTGGTCACGACGTCGTCGGCGGCCAGCGAACGCAGGCCGGCCGTCACGGCCTTTTTGGTCGGAACGCGCAGGGTCATCTTTTCGTGGTCGAAGGTCACGACATAGACTTCCAGCGACATGCCGGCGACTTCCTGCGTCTCGATCGCGGCGACCTTGCCAACGCCGTGCGCCGGATAGACGACCGCGTCGCCAACCTTGAACTCCAGACCAGTCTTGCTCGTCATATTCGTCCTTTCCCGGTCAGGGACAGGCGAAGCGAAGGCGCAGCAAACGCAAACAGCATCTCGACCGGCGGTGGGAGCCGACGGATGAAATGAATGTCAGACGTCAGATACGGAAACGGATCACCAAACCTCTGGCCGATCCCGTCTTCATGGGCGGGATACTGTCGCAAACACGGGCGGCGCGAAGATTTCGCAGACCGCCCGATCCAATGAAACAGAACCTATCACAAATTTGCGGAATTTCAAAACGTCCACAGGGGCGTCATGGAATTGCAGCAAGGCTTGTCCCGTGTGACGGCGGCCTTCAGGAGCCCTTTCCGGGCGCGGGGCTGAAGTATTTCTCGTACTTGCCCGTCTCGCGTTCAAACTGTTCGCGGTCTGCGGGCGGCGTGCCCTTGACGGTGATGTTGGGCCAGACCTTGGCGTATTCGGCGTTGACCTGCAGCCACTTGCCGTCCGGCTCATCCTCGGTGTCGGGCACGATGGCGTCCACGGGGCATTCCGGCTCGCACACGCCGCAGTCGATGCATTCGTCCGGGGCGATGACCAGGAAGTTTTCGCCCTCGTAGAAGCAGTCCACCGGACACACTTCCACGCAGTCCATGAACTTACATTTCACGCAGGCGTCGGTGACGATGTAGGTCATTGGGCGGCTGAAAGGATCTAGGTTGCGGCTGGGAGGCCTGCGACATGGCGGCCATGCAACCAACTGTCAACAGCGGGGCTTAAACCGAGAGCCGTTCGCAAAACTGGCGACGGCTTTAGAAAGCGTCGCTTGACAATCGCAGGCCCTATTCGCAACTGTCGTGATTGCATATCAAACTTCCCTTACTGGAAACCCACCCCATGCGCTCCTTCATCATCAAATCCGCCCTTGCCGGCGCCCTGGCTCTCAGCCTTGCGGCGGGCGGCGCGGTGGTGGCCCAGGCCGCCCTGACCCAGAACCCCGCCGAGGTGACGGCCGGGAGCTATGACCTGGATTCCGGTCACGGCAAGATCACCTGGTCGGTGAACCACCTGGGCTTCTCGACCTATACGGGCCAGTTCGTGAACGTGAAGGCCGAGCTGAAGCTGGACCCGCGCAACCCGTCGGCCAGCACCCTGACCGCCACGGTGCCGCTGGCCGACGTGGCGCCGAACGACGACCGTCTGAAGGCCCACCTGCTGACGCCTGACTTCTTCGATGTCGCCAACCACCCGACGGCGACCTTCGCCTCGCGATCGGTGACGGTGCATCCGGGCGCCGCCAATCAGGCCACCGTCGTCGGCGACCTGACCCTGCATGGGGTGACCAAGCCGGTGACCATCGAGGTCACCTTCAATCAGGCGGGCGCCGTGCGCGACGCCTACAAGGCCGGTTTCGACGGCGTGGCCACGATCAAGCGTTCGGACTTCGGCATAAACTACGCCCTGCCGGCCGTGTCGGACGAGGTGAAGCTGCACCTCGAAGGCGAGTTCAATCTGAAGAAGTAACTGGCGAATACAGGGCGCGGGCCTCTTCGGCGGGCCCGCGTCTTTCGCCCAGCGCATCGACCTTCAGCGTGGTGACCCGTCCGTTCTGGACGAAGGTCATCACGTCGCCGATGTGAACCAGACGACTGGCCTTATCCAGCCGCGTCTCGCGCCCCTGATGCGTCAGCCGCACCGCCCCGCGCTCCACCAGATCCGCCGCCAGCCCGCGCGTCTTCACGAACCGCGCGCGCCACAGCCAGACGTCGATGCGGCAGGCGTCGGCCTTCAAGCGCGCGCCTTTCGACGGGGGCGGCGCCGCTTGGCGGCGGGCGCGGGCGCCTCGGTCAGGGCGGCCAGGGCGGCGAAGGGCGAGTCCTTGACGGCGCGCGTCTGGCCCGGCTTGTCCGGCTGGCGGGCGCGTTCGGTCTTGAGGGCGGCGATGACCTGTTTCGCCTGATCGGCGCTCCAGCCCAGATCGGTCAGGGCCTCGTCGGACAGGCGCCCGTGGTTGGCGGCGCGCAGTTCGGCCATCTTCTCCAGCGTTTCGACCGGCGCTAGCCAGCGGCCCGCCAGACGCAGGCCGTGGGCGGACAACAGGCGCGGGGAGGGCGGTTCGGACAAACTGGGCGCAGGGATCAGGTCGGGCGTCGCCGCGATCAGGGGCGCATCGACGAAGGCTTGGGCGAAATGGCGCGCGCGCGGCTTCTGCAGGCCCGGCAGCCAGACGGAATGGACGCCGACGCGGATGGCGAAGGTCTTCAGGGTGCGGCGCTCGACCTGGCTGAGCGCGGCCAGATCACGCTCCACCTCGCGCCGGTCGATCAGGCCCCCGGCCTCGATCAGACGGAAGGCGACGCCGCGCGGCAGGCCCTTCAGGGCGCCGGTCTCGACCGCCTGACGCAGGCGGCGCAGATCGCGCAGCGCCCGGCCCGCCTCTGACGCCAGCCACGCCTCCAGCCGCCGCCGCGCCCGCTCTCGCGCCGGGGTGGGGCCAAGGTCGCCCAGCAGCCGAACCTGGGGCGAGAAGGGATCGGCCCCCTGCGGGCTGGCGGTGATCTGGGCGGTCAGGACGCCGCGCCACAGCACCGACCCGTCGGGCGTCACGGCGAAGGCCTCGTCGGGTTCGGCGGCCAGACGCCCGAGGCGCCGGTTGATCTCGGGCGTCACGGCGCGGACGGCGGCCTGGCGCAGGGTGCGGTCCTCCAGGGCGGATGACCCCTTCTCCATCTGGAAACGCACGCCTTCCAGCTGGCCCACCACCTGACCCTCGACCGTGACTTCGCCGTCGTCGGCGACGCCAGCGAATGTGTCGTCACGCACGTTCAGGGCGCGCATCAGGGCGGTGGTTCGGCGGTCCACGAACCGGGCCGTCAGCCGCTCGTGCAGGACGTCGGACAGCCGGTCCTCCAGCGCGCGGGTCCTGTCGCGCCAGCCCTGTGCGTCGTGCACCCAGTCGGGCCGGTTGGCGATGTAGGACAGGGTGCGCACCGCCGACAGCCGCGCCGACAGCTGGTCGATCTGGCCGTCGTCGCGGTCCACAAAGGCGAAGCGGGGCGCCATCCAGTCGTCGGTCAGCCGTCCCCGCTTTCCGGTCAGGGCGGTGAAGACGTCCTTGGCCAGACGGCTGTGCTCATCCAGCGTCGTCTTCTGGAAGTCCGGCAGCTGGCAGGCCTCCCACAGGCGCATGATGGCCCCGCGCGACCGGCCGATGCGGGCGATCTCCTCGTCCTTGATCAGGCGGCGCAGCAGGGTCTCGTCCAGCGCCTCGGCCGTCAGGCTGAGGCCCGCCCGTCCCGGCGTCACCGTCAGCGAACGCAGCAGGTCGGGCAGGGTGTCGAAGTCCAGACGGGCGTTGCGCCATTCCGCGGCCTCGACCGGATCGAAGCGGTGCTCGACCACCTGTTCGACCAGATCGGGGTCCAGGTCCTCGGCCTCGGCGGTGACGCCGAATGTGCCGTCGCGCAGATGTCGGCCCGCACGCCCGGCGATCTGGCCGATCTCATGGGCGTGCAGCCAGCGGGTCCGCCGCCCGTCGAACTTGCGCAGGCCCGCGAAGGCGACATGGTCCACGTCCATGTTCAGCCCCATGCCGATGGCGTCGGTGGCGACCAGGAAGTCGACCTCGCCCGACTGATACAGGGCCACCTGGGCGTTGCGGGTGCGCGGGCTGAGCGAGCCCATGACCACCGCCGCCCCGCCCCTCTGGCGGCGGATCAGTTCGGCGATGGCGTAAACCCGGTCGGTGGAGAAGGCGACGATGGCGCTGCGGCGGGGGAGGCGGGTCAGCTTCTTTGATCCGGCGTAGGACAGGGTGGACAGGCGGTCCCGCGTCACGATCTCCACGTCCGGCACCAGACGGCGGATCAACGGCTCCATCGTGCCGGCGCCCAGGAACATGGTCTCGAACCGGCCGCGCGCGTGCAGCAGGCGCTGGGTGAAGACGTGGCCGCGCTCGGGGTCGGCGACCAGCTGGATTTCGTCGATGGCCAGGAACTCGACCGACCGCTCCAGCGGCATGGCCTCGACCGTGCAGACGAAATAGTGCGGGCGCGTCGGGACGATCTTCTCCTCGCCCGTGATCAGGGCGACGGCTGAGGCCCCGCGCAGCCGGACGATCCGCTCATAGATCTCGCGCGCCAGCAGGCGCAGCGGCAGGCCGATCATGCCCGAGGCATGACCCAGCATCCGCTCGACCGCCAGATGGGTCTTGCCAGTATTGGTGGGCCCCAGCACCGCAGTGACGCGGGAAGGAGCCTGGCCTGCGGAGCGGTCACTCATAACCGACTTAAGGTGGCGACGTTTCCGTCGCGGCTCAAGTCCGCCGCCGGATTTAACCGATCGGGCCCGAGGCGGCGCGCATTCCCATGCGAACCAACTCCGGCAGGCTGTGGGCCTGCATTTTCTGCATCAGCTTGGCGCGGAAGATTTCGACGGTGCGCGGGCTGATCTCCAGGTCGAGGGCGATCATCTTGTTCGACTTGCCCTCGATCAGGGCGTCAAAGACCTGGCGTTCGCGCGGGGTCAGGGTGGCCAGGCGCGCGCAGGTCGCATCCTTCATGTTCCGCTCGGCCTCGGCCCCGCTCATCTGGTTGATGCAACTGCGCACGGCCTCAAGAATCCGGTTCGGATCAAAGGGCTTTTCGATGAAGTCGACGACCCCGGCCTTCATCAGCTGCACCGCCAGGGACACGTCGCCATGTCCGGTCACGGCGATGATCGGCCAGGCGGGGCCGCGCAGGGCTTTCAATCGTTCGACCAGTTCGACGCCGCTGGTCTGGGGCATGCGGATGTCGGTGATGATGCAGGCCGATTTCTCAACCGGCAGGTTTTCAAGGAAGTCCGTCGCGCTGACGAAGGCGCGGGCGCGGAACCCTTCGCCGCGCAGCAACAGCAGCATGGCGTGCCGCATGGCCTCGTCGTCGTCGATGATGAATACGGAATAGGGGTTCATGCGGCCTCGAACTCCGTGATGGGGGGAAGGCGGAATGAAAAGGATGCGCCGCCGGACGCACTGCGGCCCACGATGATCTGGCCGCCGTGGCTTTCGATGATGGAGCGGGTGACCGACAGGCCCAGGCCCATGCCGCCCGCCTTGGTGGTCATCATCGGTTGGAAAAGGACGTCGAGTCGGTCCTTGGGGATGCCGGGGCCGTTGTCCTCGACCGTCAGCTCATAGCCCTGGCCCTGCACGGAGCGGCCGATGACGGCGACCAGACCTTCGTGCTGGTTTGAGACGGCCTCTACGGCGTTGCGGACCAGGTTGGACAGGGCCTGCTGAATCTGGATGCGGTCAATCAGGACGTGGTCGTCTTCGTCCTGAATGTCGAGGCGGATGGCCACGTCGGCGTCGCGGCTGATCATGGTGAAGACAGGCGCCAACTCCTCAACCAGGCAGGATACCCGCTGTTCGGCCAGGTCATGGGCGCCGGTCGTGATCTGGTCGCGCATCCGCCGGATGATCTCTCCGGCGCGCAGGAGCTGGGACGTGGCCAGCTGAAAGGCCTCGGCGGCGTTGTCATCCTCGACGCCGGTCTGCTTCAGGGCTTTCCGCCCGGCTTGCAGATAGACCGTCGCCGCGCCCAGCGGCTGATTCAGTTCGTGCGCCAGGGTGGCGGCCATTTCGCCCAGGGAGTTCAGCCGCCAGGTCCGTTTCAGGTGAAGCGCCAGATCATGGCCTCGATCCTTGACCGCCTCGGCCTGGGTCTGGTCCGCCAGGGACAGGACCGCATGTTCGGGTTCGATGTCGTCGGGCAGGATGTCGGCGCGGATGATCAGCGAGGCGACCGAGCCGTCCGGGCGTGCGGCGGTCCATCGGCGCGGGGGCGGCGGGTCCAGAATCCCGCCTTTGCCGACCTTGTCCAGCAGGGCGGGGTCGAAGCCGCTGACGAAAGCGGAGAAGGGGCGGTTGGCGGCGGCGTCCGGGGCGACGGCCAGAAGCTCGGCGGCGACGGGCGTGATGCGTCTTATATGGCCCTGACGGTCCAGGGTGACGATGGGGGCGGAGGTCAGGATCGTGTCCAGAACGGCTTCGCGCACGAACAGGTCATGGGAGATCCGCCCCGATTGACGCAGCGCCTGGGTCAGGCGCTGACAGACCTCGGCGATGCCCCATGAGATCAGGGCGAACAGGATGGAGTTGACCGCGATGTCCTGGTCGCTGACGCCGCGGACCTGCATCACATTGGCGACGACGGCCAGACCGATGGCCAAGGCGACGGACCATCGGCCCGCCAGCAGGGCGGTCGCCATGACCGCCGGAAGCAGCGGCAGGAAGTAGAAATGCCAACTGGCTTCAAGACTGTGTCGGACAAGAACGGCGACGCCGACGGAGGTTGTTGCGATCAGCACCCCATGCCACCAAGGCTGGCGGACCAGTGGGTCGACCCAGAGGCGTCTGGGTCCCGCGGGCCGTGCTGACCGCACCTGCGTCATGTCGGATCCCGCCCTCGCGAAATCATCCTGGCCATCCGCTCGACATATTTTCGACTTGTTTCCTGATAGCAGACGATTTCGTAAGTGGAAACACGTAGATAGCAATTACTGCAAAGCTATTTGCCGCAGGATGAATCGCCAGCGACCGCAATCCATTCGCGCTGCATCGTCAACCTTAACGTGCGTTAAGCATAAGTCGAGCTTTGACAGTAAGCCTTCTCATATCGTGGGTATTAATCATCGACTCATCCTTGGTCGGCATAGTGCAAAGCTTCCAAGGTCGGTCATGAATATCTCTCCTATCCTTTGCGCGCGCGTCGCCCCAGCAGCCGCCGGTTCGGCCTGTTTCGGCATGCGCCAGGGCTGGGGCCGGCATGACGATGTTCGGCCTTCGCAAAGCTCCAAAGACAAAACCTCTTCACCGGCTGAGGCGCGGGGCCGGACGGCTGTCTCCGTTCGCGCGCGTTTGATTAATCAGGGTCGTCTGCATTGAAATTCCTGGAAAACCTCTCCGTCAGCAGAAAGCTGTTCCTCGCCTTCGCCGTGGTCCTGGGGGCCATCGGCGTCATGGGGGCGGTGATCATCGTCAACATCCTGACGTCCGAACACGCAGGCGCGGCCCGCAGCGCCGAGAATCAGATCAACCGCACGGCGGCCGTCGCTGAAGTCGCGTTGATCGAGCAGGAGAACGCCTATCGCGGCTTCCTGCTGTCGCAGGACCCCTACTATATCGAACGTCTGGACCGGCATCGCGCCAAGTTCCGCACGGCGCTGGACGAACTCAGGACCAGCCTGCCGTCCGAGCGGGTCGGTTCGGTGGACACGGCGGAGCGCGCCAACGCCGCCTGGTACAAGGACGTGGTCCAGGTCGGTCAGGTCCTGGTGCGCGACGGCAAGAGCGCTGAGGCCGAGCAGATGGTCGGCCGCAAGGGCATAGCCGACGGCTATTTCCTGCCGATGCTGAACGCCATCGACGAGATCAAGGCCGACAACAGCGCCGCGCTGGACGTGGTTCGCAAGGCCCAGAACGACGCCGCCCGCAATGTGATGATCGGCGTGATCGCCGGCATGATCGCCGCCCTGCTGATCGCGCTCGCCGCCGGCTGGGCCGCCAGCCGCGCCATCGTCAAGCCGATCATGACCATGGTCGGCTATATGAAGAGCCTTATGGCGGGCAAGACGGCCATAGAGGTCGCCGGGGTGCGCCGCAGGGATGAGTTCGGTCAGATGGCCCAGGCCATCACCGCCTTCCGCGACGCCGCGGTCGAAAAGACCCGTCTGGAAGCCGAAGCCGTGGCCCAGCGCGCCGCCGCCGAACAGGAACGCGCCGCCAACGAGGCCGAAAAGGCCCGTCTGGCCGCCGAGGACACGGTGGCGCTGAAGGCGCTCGCCGCGGGTCTGACGGCTCTGGCCGAAGGCGACCTGACGCACCGCTTCACCGCCCAGGTCGCCCCGCGCGCCGAACGGCTGAAGAACGACTTCAACGCGGCCATCGCCCAGCTGGAGCAGGCCGTGTCGGTGGTGGTGTCCAATGTGTCGGCCATCCGCTCCGGCGCGGGGGAAATCTCTCAGGCCGCCGACGATCTGTCGCGCCGCACCGAACAGCAGGCTGCGTCTCTGGAAGAGACGGCGGCGGCGCTGGATCAGATCACCGCCACGGTCAACAAGACCGCCTCGGGCGCCAAACAGGCGTCCGGCGTGGTGCAGGTCGCGCGCGGCGATGCGGAAAAGAGCGGCGTGGTCGTGCGCGACGCCGTCTCGGCCATGACCGCCATCCAGAAGTCGTCGGTGCAGATCGGCCAGATCATCGGCGTGATCGACGAGATCGCCTTCCAGACCAATCTTCTGGCCCTGAACGCAGGCGTGGAAGCCGCGCGGGCGGGGGATGCGGGACGCGGCTTCGCCGTCGTCGCCTCCGAAGTGCGCGCCCTGGCCCAGCGTTCGGCCGAAGCCGCCAAGGAGATCAAGGTCCTGATCTCTGCCTCGACCGGACAGGTCGGCACCGGCGTCAAACTGGTCGGCGAAACGGGCGAGGCCCTGCACCGCATCGTGGACCGCGTCGCCGAGATCGACAGCCTGGTCACCGAAATCGCGGCCTCGGCCCAGGAACAGGCCGTCGGTCTGGGCCAGGTCAACACCGCCGTGAACCAGATGGATCAGGTGACCCAGCAGAACGCCGCCATGGTCGAACAATCGACCGCCGCCAGCCATTCGCTGGAGCAGGAGGCCGAAACCCTGCAGGCCTCGGTGGCCCAGTTCCAGGTCGGCGGGACGGCCCCGCGCCAGTCCGCCGCCGCCGTGAGCCACGCCCGCACGCCCGCGCCCGCCTATGCGCCCCGTCCGTCGGAGCGCACGGTCCAGGTCATGCGGACCATTGGTCGCGGCGGGGCGGCCCTGCAACCTCAAGTCATTGAAGATGGATGGGAAGAGTTCTGATGAGCGATGCCGCCCCCGTTGTTCTGACCCTGTCGCCGGTGCTGGATCTGACGGCGGCCGAGCCCCTGAAAGCCGAGCTTCTGGCCCATCGCGGCCGGGTTCTGGTGGTGGACGCCTCGGGCGTTGAACGACTGGGCGGCCTGTGCCTTCAGGTCCTGCTGTCCGCGTTAAGCTTGTGGCGGCAGGATGAAATCAACCTAAGGTTAGCATATCCGTCCGATAGTTTCTCCGAGCAGTGGGCCGCCTTCGGCGCGCCTGCGTTCGATTCCGAGGGGGCGCTCGCATGAGCAAGACCGTTCTGACCGTCGATGATTCACGCACCATGCGCGACATGCTGCTGCTGGCGCTGGAGGAGGCGGGCTACACCGTCATCCAGGCCGTGGACGGCGTCGACGGGCTTGAGACCCTGGCCGCCAAGGGCGCCGATGTGGTCATCACCGACATCAACATGCCGCGCATGGACGGCTTCGGCTTCATCGAGGGGATGCGCGCCGATCCGAACCACCGCACCACGCCGGTGCTGGTCCTGACGACCGAGAGCGACGCCGAGAAGAAGTCCCGCGCCCGCGCCGCCGGAGCCACGGGCTGGATCGTCAAGCCGTTCGACCCTGTAAAACTGGTCGACGCGGTGCGCCGCGTCGCGGCCTAGCCACAGAGAGGTCTGACACAGCGCCATGGACGCCTTTGAAGCCATCAAGGTCACCTTCTTCCAGGAATGCGACGAACTGCTCGCGGAGCTGGAATCGAAGCTGATGCTGCTCGAACAGGGGCAGACCGATCTTGAGACGATCAACGCCGTCTTCCGCGCCGTTCACTCGGTCAAGGGCGGGGCGGGGGCGTTCGGGCTGGAGGCTCTGGTCCGCTTCGCCCACGTCTTCGAGACGCTGATGGACGAGCTGCGCGCGGGGCGCAAACCCTGTGATCCGGTCACGATCAAGACCCTGCTGCGGGCCTCCGACGTGCTGGCCGACCATGTTCAGGCGGCTCAAGGTCTGGTTCCAGAGGTGGACGAGGCGCGCTCGGCCGGTCTGGTCGCCGAGATGGAGCTGCTGACCCATGGCGGCGAGGCGCCTGCGCCCGTGGTCGAGGAAGACGAGGACGACTTCGGCTTCACCCCCATGGCCTTCGACATGGCGTTGGACGAACCCCTGGCGCCCCTGCCTGAACCGGCGTCCGGCTGGCGCATCGAACTGAGGCCGCACGGCCGCATGTACGCCAGCGCCAATGAGACGGGCCTGTTGCTGCGCGAACTGGGGCGGCTGGGCCCCACCACCGTGGTTCTGGACGACAGTCAGCTGCCCGCCCTGGATGCGCTGGCGGTCGAGGAGGGCTGGCTGGCCTGGACCGTCGAACTGCACGCGGCGGTGGATGAGGCGACGGTGCGCGAGGTGTTCGACTTCGTCGAGGCCGACTGCGACCTGACGCTCACGCCGCTGGGCGCGCCCGCCGAAGCTGATTTCGTGTTCGAGGAGGAGGGGCCTGCGGTCCTGCCTGCCGGCGACGACCTGGATATCGCCGCCCTGCTGGCCCGCGTGCAGGGCGAGGCGGCTGCGGAGCCGCTGGCGCCGTTGTCGGCGCCTGAAGCCGTCCCGGCGGCCCCTGCGGCGGTCCCGACGCCTGCGTCAACGCCCGCGCCCGCCGTCGCCAGTGCGCCGACGGCGCCTGCGCCCGTCACCATCCGCGTCGATCTGGATCGGGTGGACCGGCTGATCAACGCCGTGGGCGAACTGGTCATCCAGCAGGCCATGCTGTCGCAACGGGTTCTGGAAAGCGGTCTGGCCCGCTCGTCCGGCATCGCCCTGGGTCTGGAAGACCTGGAGCTGCTGACGCGCGAGATCCAGGACAGCGTCATGGCCATCCGAGCCCAGCCGGTGAAGTCGGTGTTCCAGCGGATGCCGCGCCTGGTGCGCGAGGTCGCCGACATGACGCACAAACAGGTTCGTCTGGTCACCGCGGGCGAGGACACCGAGGTCGACAAGACCGTGGTCGAACGTCTGGCCGAACCCATCACCCACATGCTGCGAAACGCCATCGATCACGGGCTTGAGACGCCTGCGGAACGGCTGGCGGCGGGCAAGCCGCCTGAGGGCGTGGTGCGCCTCGCGGCCCTGCATCGCTCGGGGCGGATCGTGATCGAGATCAGCGACGACGGGCGCGGCATCAACCGAGAACGCGTGCGCAAGATCGCCGTGGACAAGGATCTGATCGCCGCCGACGCCGTGCTCAGCGACGAACAGGTCGACAATCTGATCTTCCTGCCCGGCTTCTCCACCGCCGACGCCGTGTCCGACATTTCGGGCCGGGGCGTGGGCATGGATGTGGTCAAACGCTCGATCCACGCCCTGGGCGGCCGCATCTCCATCAGTTCGGCGCCCGGCAAGGGTTCGACCTTCACGCTAAGCCTGCCGCTGACGCTGGCGGTGCTGGACGGCATGGTGACGACCGCCGCCGAACAGACCCTGATCGCGCCGCTTCCGGCCATTGTCGAAAGCCTGACGCCCCAGGCTGCGGACCTGCATCATGTCGGGGGCCTGGACCCGGTGATCCGCTTCCGCGACACCTATGTGCCGGTGGTGGATGTGGCGCTGGTCATGGGCTTCCGCGACGCGCCGATGGACCCGACACAGGGCATCGCCGTCATCGTCGAGACCGAATCCGGCCAGCGCGCCGCCCTGCTGCTGGATGCGATCCAGGGGCAGCGCCAGGTCGTCATCAAGAGCCTTGAAACCAACTACCAACAGGTGGAGGGCGTCGCCGCCGCCACCATTCTGGGCGACGGCCGGGTCGCCCTGATCCTGGATGTCGACACCCTGGTCGCCATCCGCCGTTCCGGCGTCCGTTCCGACTTCAAGCTGGCGAGCTGAACCATGACCGAAGCCAACGACACCGCAAATCGTGAACTGATCGCCTTTCGCATCGGCGGTCAGGAGTTCTGCGTCGACATCATGTCGGTGCGGGAGATCCGGGGCTGGACCCCGGCGACCCCCCTGCCGCGTTCGCCCGGATATATGAAGGGCGTCATCAACCTGCGCGGCACGGTCCTGCCGATCATCGACCTGGGCGCGCGTTTCGGACTTGAGACGTCAGAGCCGACGGCCCGCCACGTCATCATGGTGGCCAATATCGGCGGCCGCACGGTGGGGCTGCTGGTCGACGCCGTGTCCGACATCCTGCAGATGACCGAGGCCTCGGTGCAGCCGACGCCCGACGTCGCCAGCGAGCATGTGAAGTCCTTCGTCAAGGGCATCTTCTCCATCGACGGCCGGATGATCAGCCTGATCGAACTGGATCACGTCCTGCCGGAACGCGAGGCCCAAGCCGCATGACCGCCGTCGCCGGCCGAGGTTCCCTGGTCGAAGGCGAGTTCGTCTTCACCGCCGAGGATTTCAGCCAGATCGCCCAGATGCTGCACGCCCATGCAGGCATCGCCCTCAGCGAGGGCAAGGCCGCCCTGGTCTATTCCCGCCTGGCCAAACGGCTGCGGGTGCTGGGCCTGCGCAGCTTCCGGGACTACTGCGCCCTGATCGAGGGCGTGGACGGGGTGGACGAGCGCCAGAAGATGACGGCGGCCCTGACCACGAACGTCACCCGTTTCTACCGCGAGCCGCACCATTTCGACGACCTGCGCGACCGGGTCATGCCGGCGCTGGCCGAGCGCGCGCGGGCGGGCGGGCGGGTGCGTCTGTGGTCCGCCGCCTGCTCGAACGGACAGGAGCCCTATTCGATGGCCCTGACCGTGCTGTCGATCCTGCCGGAAGCGGCGGATCTGGACGTGCGGATCCTGGCGACGGACATCGACCCCAACATGGTCGCGCAAGGGGCGGACGGCGCCTATTCCGAAGAGGCGCTGGAGCCTGCGCCCGCCGTCCTGTGGCGGCGCTATTTCGACCGGGCCGAGGGCGGACGCTGGCGCGCGGGCGCCCAGTTGAAGCGTCTGGTCGCCTTCCGCGAACTGAACCTGATCGGCCACTGGCCGATGAAGGGCCGGTTCGACGTCATCTTCTGCCGCAACGTGGTCATCTATTTCGACGAGAGGACGCAGGAGCGCGTGTGGACGCGCTTCACCCCCGTCATGACGCCCGGCGCGACCCTGTACATCGGCCATTCCGAACGGGTCACCGGCCCCGCCGCCAGCCAGCTTCAGACCTCGGGCCTGACCACCTATCGCCTGGGAGCAGGGGCGTGAGCGCGGTGCGCGTGCTGGTCGTCGACGACAGTCTGACGATGCGGAACCTGATTTCCGCGGCCCTGCGCCAGGACCCGGACATCGAGGTCGTCGGCGCCGCCGCCGATCCGATCGAGGCGCGCGCCGCCATCAAGGCCCTGAACCCCGATGTCCTGACGCTGGATGTCGAGATGCCCAATATGAACGGGCTGGAGTTCCTGGAGAAGATCATGCGGCTGCGGCCGATGCCGGTGGTCATGGTCTCGACCCTGACGGCGGCGGGCACGGACGTGACCCTGGCGGCGCTGGAGATCGGGGCCGTGGATGCGGTGGCCAAGCCCGCCGTCGCCCGCGCGGACGCCTTCGGCGAACTGATCGTCAAGGTGAAGGCCGCCGCCCGGTCGCGGGTCCGCGCGCGCGGCGACACGCCCGCCGCCGCCGCCGCCCCGCGCGGCTATGTCGTCGATCCGTCGCACGTCCTGGCCATCGGCGCCTCGACCGGCGGCGTGGAGGCTCTGGTCACGGTGCTGTCCGGCTTTCCCGCCGACTGTCCGGCGACCGTCATCACCCAGCATATGCCCGCCAGCTTCACGGCCAGTTTCGCCGCCCGCCTGGACCGCCTCTGCGCCCCGACCGTCAGCGAGGCGCGGGAAGGCGATCTGCTGAAGCCCGGCCATATTTATCTGGCGCCCGGCGGCGTGGCCCATCTGGAGCTGTCGTCCGGTCCGTCGCCGCGCTGCCGCCTGGTCGCCACCGATCCGGTCAACGGCCACCGTCCCTCGGTCGATGTCATGTTCGAATCCGTCGCCCGGCTGAAGCGGCCGATGACCGGCGTGATCCTGACCGGCATGGGCAAGGACGGCGCGCGCGGCCTTATGGCCATGCGTCAGGCCGGCGCCCGCACCCTGGGCCAGGACGAGGCGACCTGCGTCGTCTATGGCATGCCGCGCGCCGCCTACGAACTGGGCGCCGTGGAGCGGCAGCTGCCGCTGCACCGCCTGTCGCCCGCCATTCTCGACCTTTGCGCCGCCCCCGCCGCGCGAACCCCTGTTTGACCTCCGGGAGCGTATCCATGCCCGCCGCCGCCAATATCCACTGCCTGGTCGTCGATGATCAGATGACCATGCGCTCGCTGGTCCGCACCAGCCTGCAGCAGTTGGGCGTGCGCGAAATCCGTGAAGCCGCCGACGGCGAGATCGCTCTGCGCGAGGTCATCACCCGGCCCGCCCACCTGATCATCTCCGACTACAACATGCCCAACCTGGATGGGCTGGGCCTGCTGCGCGCCGTGCGGGTCCACCCGCCCACCGCCAAGACCGCCTTCATCATGCTGACGGGCCGCGCCGACCGCGAACTGGTGCAGCAGGCCGTGAAGTACGGCGTGAACAACTATCTGGTGAAGCCCTTCACGGTGGCCCAGCTCAAGGCCAAGCTGGAAGCGGTGTTCGGCCCCCTGACATGATCCACGCCGTCCGGAATGACGGCGCAGAGAAGCGCATTCACGTCGGCCAGGGCGAGCATTTCGTCACGTCTGATCCCGAGGTCGTGCTCAGCACCCTTCTGGGCTCCTGCGTCGCCATGTGCCTGCGCGATCCGGTGGTCGGCGTCGGCGGCATGAACCATTTCCTGCTGCCGGAAGGCGACGGCGCGGGCACGGACGCGGGCCGCCGGTACGGCGCCTATGCGATGGAGCTTCTGATCAACGACGTGCTCAAGGCGGGCGGGCGGCGCGAACGTCTGGAGGCCAAGCTGTTCGGCGGCGGACGCATGTTCGACGGATTGCGCGACGTGGGCCGCGCCAACGCCGACTTCGCCGAACGCTTCCTGCGCGACGAGGGGATTACGGTGGTCGGCGGCAGTCTGCGCGGCGAGGGCGGGCGGCGGCTGCACTACTGGCCGGTCACCGGCCGCGCCCGCCAACGCGGCGTCACCGACACCCAGGCGCTGGACATCCCGGTCCGCGCCCGTCCGTTCGCGGACGCCGGCGCGCTGGAGCTGTTCTGATGGGCCTGCCTGCCGATCACGCCGCCCTGCTGCGCGCCGTCGCCGAGGCGTTGTTGCAGGCGCGCGGCCGCATCGACGGGGTCGAGGCCATGGTCAGCGATCTGATCCGCCAGACGGCGCCTGAAGACCGTTCGGCGGCCCTGACCCAGGCCCAGTCGCTGGATGTCCTGGCGCAGGAGATCGAGGCCCTGTCCGGCGTGCTGCAACGTCTGGGGCAGGGCGAGGCGCCGGATCAGGCCCTGCTGGCCGTGCCCCTGGCGCATCTGTCCGTCCGCCTCGGCGCCGGGGTCGGTCTGAACCCGGCAAGCGCGCCCGTCAGCGACGACGTCGAACTGTTCTAGGGGCGATCCTCGTTCAGCCCGGATGACGAACCCAGCGTCGGTTAACAGCTTGGCCGTTCGCGCGGAACAGGGGTGAAACGAATCAGGACCGAATCGCTGACATCGTTCGATTCGTGATTTGTTCACTGCAAGATATTGTATCTTAACGTGGATTAACCACAAGAGGGCGCCCCGCCGTCACCGCGCCGCCGCGCTCGCCTGCGGATTTGCACGAAGTGCCGCCGGGCATCTTCCCCCCCGCGTCCTGAACCGCTAGTGCAATCCCCACGGCCCCGTAGCTCAGCTGCATAGAGCAAGGCTTTCCTAAAGCCGAGGTCGCAGGTTGGAGTCCTGCCGGGGTCGCCAAATCATATTTGGCTATAAAATCAACGACATGGTTGGCCTTATGTGCGGCCCTGCCGCCCCTGCGGCAGGCTCGGGCTTGTGGCGCCTTACACCCGCGTGGCCGCAGGCTCGTCCAGGTCGAAGCGGTCGGCGCGGGCCAGGCGCCAGCTTTCGGAATAGAAGCTGCGGCCCTCTTCGCCGGTCAGCAGTTCGCCGGGGCGCAGGAAGACGTGGAGCTGCGAGAACAGCTTGATCTCGGTCTGGCTGATGCGGCGCGCCAGATGGTGCGGGCGCAGGTCGCTGGGGTGGTGGATGCCCGCCGCCGCCAGCATCTCCGACAGGCCCTTCAGGGTGGAGCGGTGGAACTGATAGACCCGTTCGGCCTTGTCCGGCACGACAAGCGCCCGCTGACGTAGAGGGTCCTGGGTCGCGACCCCGGTGGGGCAGCGGTTGGTGCCGCAGCTCAGCGACTGGACGCAGCCCAGGGCGAACATGAAGCCGCGCGCCGCATTGGCCCAGTCGGCGCCGATGGCCAGAACGCTGGCGATGTCGAAGGCGCTGGTGATCTTGCCCGCCGCGCCGATGCGGATCTGATCGCGCAGACCGGCCCCGACCAGGGTGTTGTGCACGAACAGCAGGCCTTCGCGCATCGGCGTGCCCAGGTGGTCGGTGAACTCGACCGGCGCCGCGCCCGTGCCGCCTTCGCCGCCGTCGACCACGATGAAGTCGGGGCGGATGCCCGTCGCCAGCATGGCCTTGACGATGCCCATGAACTCCCACGGCTGGCCGATGCACAGTTTGAAGCCGATCGGCTTGCCGCCCGACAGCTCACGCAGTCTGGCGATGAACTCCATCATCTGCAGCGGGGTCGAAAAGGCGCTGTGGGTGGAGGGCGAGATGCAGTCCTGGCCCATCGGCACGCCGCGCGTCGCCGCGATCTCGGCGCTGACCTTTTCGGCGGGCAGGATGCCGCCGTGACCCGGCTTGGCCCCCTGGCTCAGCTTGATCTCGATCATCTTGATCTGGGGGTTGGCCGCCTGGGCCGCGAACTTTTCGGGGTCAAAGGCGCCCGTCTCGGTGCGGCAGCCGAAATAGCCGCTGCCCAGCTCCCAGATGATGTCGCCGCCGTGTTCGCGGTGATAGGGGCTGTAGCCGCCCTCTCCGGTGTCATGGGCGAAGCCGCCCAGGGCGGCCCCCTTGTTCAGGGCGCGGATGGCGTTGGCGCTGAGCGAGCCGAAGCTCATGGCCGAGATGTTGAACACCGACCCGGAATAGGGCTGGGCGCACTGGTCGCCGCCGATCAGGATGCGGAAGGTCGCCGGGTCCGCCGCGGGCGCGGGCCGGATCGAATGGCCCATGAAGTCATAGCCGACGCTATAGACGTCCATCTGGGTGCCGAAAGACCGCTCCGACCCCTCCTTCTTGGCGCGGGCATAGACCAGCGAGCGTTGGTTGCGGGAGAAGGGCGCGGCCTCCTGATCGGACTCGATCAGATACTGCCGGATTTCAGGCCGGATCATCTCGGCCAGCCAGCGGACATGGCCGATGACCGGATAGTTGCGGCGGATCGAATGGTGCGGCTGGATCAGGTCGGCGACGCCCAGCAGGACCAGAGCCCCGGCGATCACCGGCAGGAACCATGTCCAAGGATAATACAGCGCCAGCAGCACGCCGACGATGAAGACCAGGATGCAGAGGCCGAAAGCCGAATACTGATTGAACCGCACGTGTCTCTGGTCCCTGTCGCCAGCGACCCGAATGTTCCGCCGGGTCTTATGTTCCGCGAACTATGGCCGCTGGATCGACCTGAGGCCAGTCGGCGGCGCCGCTTTGCCCGGTTGCGCCCGCCGCCGCCACATGTTCGGCCAGGTCCAGGGCCTGGGCGCGCAGGTCGGGCACGGCGGTGATCTCCCAGAAGGCGCCGCGCGTCAGGGGGCCGATGGCGTAGAGGCCGTCGGCCGGGCGGTCCTGGCCGATCAGGCGGCCGTCGCCGTCGACCTGCAGCCCCAGGCCCAGGGGGTCGGGGCGGCCGTATCCTTTTTTCAGGATGTCAGCGATCAGGGGCTCGCGGCTCTGCTGGATGACGCCCAGCGGGCCGGTGCAGTTGACCACCAGGTCGAACCGTCCCCGGATGGCGCGGCGACGCCCGCGCGGACGCCAGGCCGCCTCGACCGATCGGCCGTCCAGCGTCGTCTCGGACAGCTTGCCCGCCAGCACGGTCAGTTCGCCGGAGGCCAGCATCGAATGAATGTCGCGCGCCGATCCGGGCGACAGGCGGTGGCGATGCACGTCCCACAGGGGGCGCAGATGGCGCAGGAACCGCTTGCGCTGAACCGCCGTCCACGACCGCCACAGCGGGCGGGCTGAATGGCGCAGGTGGTCGAACACGGCGCGCCAGTCGTGCGTCTGGGTCGCCTGCCGCACCTGTTTCAACACGTCGGACGGACCGCCGGCGAAGGCCTCGACATAGGGTTCGGGCGGCACGGTGGCGTGGGCGCGCGGCAGCAGGCCGTGGCGCGACAGGGCGGTGAAGCGGCGTCCGGGCCGCCGCAGCGACAGGGCGGCATCCACCATGGTCAGGCCCGCTCCGATCAGCAGGATGTCGCGCGCGCCCTCCGCCGCCTCGGCCTCCAGCCGCCAGGGGTTCTCGACATAGAGGGGCGAGTTGCGCAGCGCCTCGTCGACGCCGGGCGGGGAGGCGGGCTCCAGATTGCCCAGGGCCAGCACGACCGCCTCGGCCTGCACCGTCCCGCCGTCGTCCAGCGTCAGGGTCCAGCCCGCGCCGTCGCGGTCCAGCGCCCTGGCCTCGGACGCCGCCAGCGTCAGACGCTCGGGCGCGCCGTCCAGCGCGTGGTCCAGCAGGTGCTGCAGATAGTCGCCGTAAACCCCGCGGGTGATGAAGCCGTCCTGCGCCCGCCATGACGGCTGTTCCGCCAGCCAGTCCGCCAGATGCCCCGGCTGATCGGGAAAGGCGCCCATATTGTCCAGGCGCACGTTCAGCAGATGGTGGGGGTTGCCGGTGTCATAGGCCGTGCCGGGACCAAAGACCTTGCGCCGCTCGATCAGGGTGACGCGGAGCCTGGCGTTCAGCCGCAACAGGTGGATCGCCGTCAGCAGACCGCTGAATCCTGCCCCGACCACGGCCACGTTCTGGCGCCCGTCTGGCGTTCCGGTTTGCGGCATAGGCGCTCCCAACTCGACCACTCGTCCCGCACTCATAACGCAATCCGGCGCGGTTCGGTTTTCGATCTTGGTCAGAAATGCCTACCGGACAAGTAGGAAATTCTATCGTCGGCTGTCAGCGGCGATAGCCGGTGACCGGCGGGGCGCCGAACTCACGCGCCGCCTTCGGGGCCAGGCCGGCCTTGCGGCGGCGCGCGGCGCGGATGTCGGAAATCGCCAGCGGAATCAAGGTCCAGGGCTCGACGCAATAGCGGCGGAACAGGCGTTTGGGGTCTTGCACCAGACGATAGGCCCACTCGACCCCGGCCCGGCCCATCCAGCGCGGCGCGGGCTTCTGCGTTCCGGCCTCATAGTCGAAGGCGGCGCCGACAGAGAAGATGACGCAGTTGGGCAGAAGCTCCAGATTGCGCAGGATCCAGGCCTCCTGGCGCGGCATTCCCATGCCCACGAACAGGATTTCCGGCTTGAAGGCGATGAGGTCGGCGATCAGGGCGGCGTTGTCTGCCGAGCCTGCGCTGGCGTCGAAGAAGCCGTGGCGCGGCAGGATCCGGGCGTGGGGATAGACGGCGTTCAGCCGTTCCGCCGCCGTCTCGCTGACGCCGGGCTCGCCGCCGACATAGGCGATGCGCCATTTCTTGCGGTTGGCTACGCTCCAGAAATGGTCGCGCCAGTCCAGATAGGTGCAGCGGTGGAAGCCGCGGCTGTGCAGGCCCAGAGTCCGCGAGAACCAGATCATCGGCGTCGAATCGACCTCGACCATCTCGGCCTGCGCATAGAAGGCGCGCATCTCCGGGTTCTTCTGGATCAGATACAGGCTGTGCAGATTGTGGTTGGCGACGATGGTCTTGCGCCCTTCGGCCACCGCCGTCTGGACGTGGTGCAGCACTTCTTCGGGCTTCACCAGATCGACCAACTGCCCCAGCATGTGCACGCGCTCACGCCTGCGCCGACGCTTGCGGAACTGCGGCCGCGGCGCGGATCGACGCTCATGCGCCGGGGAGATGAAGGGTGAATCCACCATGGACGCAGGATGCAGCAGCAGGCTTCAAGGACGGGTTAGAAAACAGGCTTAACCCGCGTCAACCAATCCGGGGCGGATCCGCTGGACGACGACGCGCGTCAGCGAGGCCAGCGCCACCCCGATGCTGTCGGCCAGCAGATCGTACAGATTGGCCGATCGTCCCGTCAGGCCCTGCACCACCTCGACCCCCGCACCCAGCGCGATGGCGACAAAAGCTGTGCGCCACAGGCCCAGCTTGGGAAACAGGAGCGTCAGGCAGGCGGTGATGATGAAGAAGCCGATCACATGGGCCGACTTGTCATCCAGACCCAGATTCTCCTCCGCCCCCTGAAAGGGGCCGAGCATGGCGACGAACAGCCCGGCCAGTGCGAGACCGGCCGCGCAACGCAGTATGAACATCATTTGGCGACGCCTTGATTGGGGAGGAGGGGCGTGGAAATCGTCAAAAACCTAACCGGAACAATGCGTGAGCGCTACTCCGACGCGCTTTTTGCTCCGCTTGCGCAAGAAAACGCACAAACTGAAAAAAGCTTGTTGACCCGGCCCGAGCCCTCTCGTAGATGACGCGCCTTCCCGATGGAAACGCCGCAAGGCGCTGCCGACGGGGCCCAGATGGCGGAATTGGTAGACGCGCTGGCTTCAGGTGCCAGTGGCTTAACGGCCGTGGAGGTTCGAGTCCTCTTCTGGGCACCATATTATAAACGGCGTCGTGTTTTCGAACACGGCGCCGTTTTCATTTTTCGCCTATCGCAAGCCGCGCGGCGGCTTGCTGCTTGAGGCGGTTTGGGTGAATCGGCATTTGCACGCAGCTGTGCGTTTATCAGTGCGGCCTTCGACATCTGGCCGTTCCGTCCCGTCGCCTGCGCGTGTAAGAAGCCCCGCATGACTGTTTATCTGCACGAGGGCGATCTGCCCGACGATCTGGACCTGGGGCCCGAGGTCGCTGTCGATTCCGAAACCATGGGCCTGCGTTTCGGCCGTGACCCCCTGTGCGTGGTCCAACTGTCCGCCGGCGACGGCGACGCCCATGTCGTGCGTCTGAACCGCCCCGCCTATGACTGTCCGAACCTGAAGCGGTTGCTGGCCGATCCGAAGGTGGTGAAGATCTTCCACTTCGGCCGGTTCGACATCGGCATGTTCCAGCTGCACCTGGGCGTCGAGACGCGCCCGGTCTATTGCACCAAGATCGCCTCCAAACTGGCCCGCACCTACACCGACCGCCATGGTCTGAAGGACGTGGTGCGCGAGATGGTCGGCGTGGACCTGTCCAAGGCCCAGCAGTCTTCAGACTGGGGCGCGCCGCAACTGACCCAGGCCCAGCTGGACTACGCCGCCTCCGACGTTCTGTATCTGCACGCGGCCAAGGTCCGTCTGGATCAGATGCTGGAGCGCGAAGGCCGGGCAGAGCTGGCGGCCAAATGTTTCGACTTCCTGCCGACCCGTTCGGCGCTCGACCTCGCCGGCTGGGACGAGATCGACATCTTCGCCCACAGCTGAGGCGCGCTTGACCGAACCCGCCGATCAGTCCCGGATCGAGGCCGACGAGGCCCGCGTCGCCCTGGCGGGCGAACGCTGGCGCGCGCGCTCGCGGCGGGTGAAACTGTATCGGCGGGTCCTGCCCATCATCATCCTGGTGCTGGCGGGCGGCGCCCTGACCTGGACCGTGTTCCGCACCGTCATGTCGGGCGTGGAGCGCAAGGCCAGCCAGAGCAACGAGGTCCGCCTGGACAAGCCCCTGTTCCATGGTCAGGATTCGCAGGGCCGCGCCTTCACCGTGGGGGCGCAGGGCGCGATCCGCGACGCCGCGACCGGCCAGTTCCGCCTGGTCGGACCGGCGCTGAAACTGAACCTGGGCGGACGCAAGGTGACGGAGCTGACGGCAGGCGGCGGCACCTATAATGAGCAGGCCCGCACCGTAACCCTTGGTCCTGACGTGAAAATCTCGGACGGCGGCACCGGCTTCGTGCTGACGACGCCGGAGGCGGTGGTCAATACGGACACCGGCGTGATCACGGGTTCAAAGGGGGTTCAGGGCGCGGGGCCTCTTGGAACCATCAACGCTTCGTCCTATGCGATCTATGATCAGGGCCAGCGCGTGGTGTTCGACGGGCAGGGCGACAAGAAGATAAGCGGTACGATCAATCCCTCGGGATCAGGCGGATGATGGCGATGAAGTTCAAAGCACTGGCGGCGGTCTCCGCCCTGGCGGTCCTGGCCCTTCCGGCCGTGGGCGACGCCCAGGTGAACAAACAGACCTCGAACCAGCCGATCGCCTTCGGCGCCGACTCGGGCGAGCAGACGCCGGCCAGCATCTCGCTGCGCGGCCGCGCCGAGGTGACGCAGGGCGGCAACCGCCTGCGCGCCGACGCCATCACCATGTTCCGCAATGCGGCGGGCGACCCCGACCGGGTCGAGGCCACCGGAACCGTCTATTTCGTCACCCCGACCCAGTCGATGCGCGGCGACCGCGCCGTCTATACGATCAACAACGGCGAAGTCGTCGTGACCGGCAACGTCATCCTGACCCAGGGCCAGAACGTCCTGACGGGCGGGCGGCTGAACTATAATGTCAACACCGACGCCGCGACCATGGCGGGGGCCCCGCGCGGCTCCGCCGGAACCCGCATCCAGGGCGTCTTCTATCCCGGCAACAACTAGAGGCCGTTCGCAGACTTGGCGCGCAAGGAACTCTCCGCACTGAACCGCGACGAACCGGTCGCGGAGCCGGTCTTGGCCCCCTCCAAGGCGGACAAGGGCCTGCGCGTGCGCAACCTCGCCCGCAGCTTCGGCCAGCGTCAGGTGGTGCGTGACGTCTCCCTGACCGTCCAGCGCGGCGAGGTCGCGGGTCTGCTCGGCCCCAACGGCGCGGGCAAGACGACCTGCTTCTACATGATCACCGGCCTGATCCCGCCGGACGCCGGGTCGATCTGGCTGGACGGCGAGGACATCACCGGCCAGCCCATGTATCAGCGCAGCCGCATGGGCCTGGGCTATCTGGCCCAGGAAGCCTCCATCTTCCGCGGCATGACGGTCGAGCAGAACGTCAAGTCGGTGGTCGAGCTGAACTATGACCGCAGTCAGATCGCAGCCGAGACGAACCGGCTGCTGAACGAACTGCACATCGACCACCTGCGCCACGCCCCGGCCACCGCCCTGTCGGGCGGCGAGCGTCGCCGGGTCGAGATCGCGCGGGCCCTGGCGGGGCGCCCGTCCTTCATCCTGCTGGACGAACCCTTCGCCGGCATCGACCCCCTGGCCATCGCCGACATCCGCTCGGTCATCCGGTATCTGGCCAGCCAGGGCATCGGCGTGCTGATCACCGACCACAATGTGCGCGAGACGCTGGAGATCACCGACCGCGTCTCCATCATCTCCGGCGGCTCGGTCCTGTTCGAAGGCACGTCCGACGAAGCCATCCACGACCCCGAGGTCCGCCGGGTCTATCTGGGTGAAATGTACGCCTGAGGCCCTTCTCCTCCCCATTTCATGGGGAGGTGGCGCGGCGCGTTCCTGCGCCGTGACGGAGGAGTTCGTTCCGCATCGCCACACCCTCTTTCGTCATTCCGGGCGCAGCGCACACCCGAAACACCGGGAGCATGGATCCTTGGGACAAGGCCAAGGATGACGGGCGAGGGAGGGGATCCGGCGTCGTCAATCTATCCAACGCGCCGTTTCTGACGGGGAGGCGTTGCTGTTGGCGTCCCGTTAACCGGTTTGGCGACATTCTGACCCCAGCAAGTTCCGGGCCAGTTCAGCGTTCGGTGGGAAAAACGAAGTGATCGGTCAAAGGTTAGAGGTCAGACAAGGGCAGGGGCTGGTCATCACGCCCCAGCTGCAGCAGGCGATCAAGCTGCTGCAACTGTCCAATCTCGAGCTGGAGGAATTCGTCGAGGCCGAGCTGGAGCGCAATCCGCTGCTGCAACGTGACGAGCCTGAAGGCGAGGCGCCGGACGCCCCGCAACAGGCCGAAACCGCGACCGCCGACGGTGAAATGTCCTTCGGCGACGGCGTGGGCCATGAAGCCGTGGCTTCGATGGACGCCGGTTCGGACGATGTTTACGGCGACGCCGCGCCGGGCGAGCGCACCAGCGACCGCATGACCGACGAGGCCCAGCCCGGCCTGTCCGACTGGTCCAGCGCGGGCAAGGGCGGCCAGACCTTCGAAGGCGGCGACCTCGAACGCCCCGACACCCACGAACTGTCGCTGTGGGAGCATCTGCAGGCCCAGGCCTCATCCGCAGGATTCAGCCCCGCCGACCACGGCATCGCCCTGACCCTGATCGACGCCACCGACGAGGGCGGCTATCTGCGCGGCGAACTGAACGAATTCGCCGACCGGCTGGGCGTGCCGCTTGAGCGGATCGAGGCGGTGCTGGGCGTCTGCCACGGGTTCGAACCCACGGGCGTCATGGCCCGCTCGGTTCCGGAATGCCTGAAGCTGCAGCTGATCGACCGCAATCGGTTTGATCCCGCCATGGCGGCCCTGCTGGACAATCTGGACCTGCTGGCGCGGCGCGACATGGCGGGACTGCGCAAGATCTGCGGCGTGGACGCCGACGACCTGTCGGACATGATCGCCGAGCTGAAGGCCCTGACGCCGCGTCCCGGCGCGGGTTTCGGCGGCGAACCGGCCCAGACCGTCGTGCCCGACGTCCATGTCCGCGCCGATCCGGCGGGGGGATGGCGGGTCGAGCTGAACGCCGACACCCTGCCGCGTCTGCTGGTCGACAAACGCTATCATGGCCTGGTCCAGGCGGGCGCGCGCTCAGACACCGAAAAGACCTTCGTCGCCGACTGCGCGGCCCAGGCCAACTGGCTGGTCAAGTCGCTGGACCAGCGCGCCAAGACCATCCTGAAGGTCGCCTCAGAGATCGTGCGCCAGCAGGACGCCTTCCTGGCCTTCGGCGTCGAGTTCCTGCGGCCCCTCAATTTGAAGACCGTGGCTGACGCGATCAGCATGCACGAATCCACCGTCAGCCGCGTCACATCGAACAAATATGTCGCCACGCCGCGCGGCGTGTTCGAGCTGAAATTCTTCTTCACCGCCGCCATTCAATCGGTGGACGGCGCCTCGACCCACTCGGCCGAAGCGGTCCGTCACCGGATAAAAACAATGATTGATGGCGAGGGGCTGGATGGCGACGTTTTGTCCGACGACCGGATCGTCGAAATACTTAAGGAGACGGGCATCGACATCGCCCGCCGTACAGTCGCCAAGTATCGGGAAGCCTTGAGGATTCCGTCCTCCGTCGAGCGCCGCAGGATGCTCCGCACGGCCTGACAAGCGTGACCACAAAACGGTGATCTGGATTGACACCAAATCCAGTCGGGCGCGTTCTATCGGCATGCAAGTCCAAGTCAGCGGCAAGCAAGTGGATGTCGGCGAAGCGTTAGGCTCGCGCATCTCCCAGGAACTCGAAGACGGGGTCGGAAAATACTTCGCCCGCGGCGGCGATGGCGCCGAGGTCGTGGTCTCCAAGGACGGCCACAACTTCAAGGTGGACTGTTGGGTCCGTCTCGCGTCGGGTCAGACGCTGGTGACGACCGGGTTCGGCGGCGACGCCCACTCGGCCTTCACCGAGGCGCTGGATCGGCTCGAGACACGGGTTCGTCGCTACAAGCGCCGGCTCAAGGACCACCATATCGGGCCCAAGGGTCTGTCGCCCGAAAAGACTGAAAACGCCGCCCGCGAGGTCGCACGCAGCATCGTGCTGCGTGACCCCGACAGCGTGGACGACGACGTCTTCGGCGACGCCAGCGAGAACGACGGCCCGCCGCCGGTGGGCATGGTCATCGCCGAGACCGAGCACGAGATCCGCACCATCACGGTGGGGCGGGCGGTGCTGGAGCTGGACATGACGGGCTATCCCGTCGTGCTGTTCCGCAATGCGGCTCACGGCGGTCTGTCGGTCGTCTATCGACGGCCGGACGGCAACGTCGGCTGGATCGATCCTGAGCGGACCAGCAAACTGAACGGCCAGGCAAAAGGCACGGCCTAGTTTGACTTTGTTGCGGGAGCCTCTAAACGGGCGCCCGCAACCGCCAGTCTATTTTTGAGAACCGGGTTTCCAATGGATATCGCAGATTTGCTTGCGCCGAACGGCGTGGTGCTGCGCGGCGGCGCCTCATCCAAGCGTCAGGCGCTGAATGCTGTGGCCGAGGCCGCCGCCCATGCGCTGGGCGTGGACGAGGGGCGCGTGCTGGAGGCGCTGCTGGAGCGCGAGGCCCTGGGCTCGACGGGCCTGGGCTCGGGCGTGGCGGTTCCGCACGCCCGTCTGAAGGAAGTCGACCGCGTGACGGCGGTCTTCGTGCGTCTGGATACGCCGGTGGCCTATGAGTCGGTGGATGACCGTCCGGTCGATCTGCTGCTGGCCCTGTTCGCTCCGCCCAAGGACGGCGCCGAACATCTGCGGGCTCTGGCTGCGGTGTCGCGGGCGCTGCGGTCGTCGGAACTGCGCGAACAATTGCGTCAGGCGCGCACCGTTGATGCGATCAAGGCTCTGTTCGTCAAGGACGACGCCCCGGCGACGGCGGCCTGATCACGGCTTCTGGAAGGCGGCGCATTCCCATCGCGGGGCCGCCCTCCAGTCTTTCTCAGTGAACCGAAACCGGCTCCAGTTCGTGAGCCACGGCGGCGGCGAAGGCGGTGTCGCGGTCCAGCATCACAGCCAGGCGTTCGCCGTCAGCGCTGTGCACGGCATAGAGGGACTGGCCGGGATCAAAGCTCATGTCCCTGATCTCGACGGCGTCCTCCATCAGGTCCGACGCCTTCACCTCGCGCACATAGACGAGGTCAGGGGCGCCCAGGCCTGCAAAATCTTCCTTGGTCATCATCAACGGCGTCATAGGACCGCCTCCTTCATTACTGATGAACGCTCAGAACCCTGAGCGGTTCGAACTTCGATATTTTCAGCCCGCCGTGATCGGGATGCGCCGCACGGCGCGCTCGGCCTCGGGGCGGATCAGGTCGACGTGCAGCAGGCCGTGCTCGGCCCGCGCGCCCTGAACCTCCAGCCCGTCGGCCAGAACAAAGCTGCGGACAAAGCCGCGCGCCGCGATGCCCCGGTGCAGGAAGGCCTGCTCGCTCTTGCCCGCATCGTCGCGCTTTCCAGCGATGGTCAGCTGGCGGCCTTCCAGGGTGATGGACAGTTCGTCGGGCGAAAACCCGGCCACCGCCAGGCTGATGCGGACCCCGGCGTCGCCGATCTGTTCGACATTATACGGCGGATAGGATTCCGCTGCGGCCTTGGCGGCCCGGTCGATCAGGGCGCGGGTATGGTCAAAGCCCAGCAGGAAGGGGCTGTCGAACAGGATGGTGCGGGTCGTCATCTGGGTCCTCGGAAAAGCGACCGACCGGCCTGTCTCCCGCAATCGGCAAGACCTCCGGTCACAGATGAAGATGGGGGCAGGCTGCGCCCGGATCAACCATCCCGGCCTGTGGGCAGCGGGGATGGGTTTTCAGCCCTGGGCATGGAATCCCCGCCGCCGAGGAGACGGCGGGGAAATAGGGGGTCAAGCGCTGGTCTTCAGCCGTTCCGTCCTGGCGACGATGTCGGTCAGGGGCACGATGCGGACGAACCGGCTGAGGGTGTTGGCCCAGTCGCCCAGCAGACGACGCGCCAGCGGGGACGCGGTCGCCGCCAGATGGGCCTCGATCAGTTCGCGCAGCCGCTCGGCCGCCGCCTCGTCGATGTCGGTCACGCCCGCCAGATCGCCGTTCAGCGCCCGTTCGGCGAAGCCCGGCTGGTCCAGCACGAACAACTCGCCGCCGCTCATGCCCGCCGCCAGGTTCCAGCCGACCGAACCCAGCACGACCACGCGTCCGCCGGTCATATATTCACAGCCGTGCGCGCCCAGACCCTCGACCACAGCCTCGGCGCCGGAGTTGCGGACGGCGAACCGCTCGCCCGCCGCACCGGCGACGAACAGCCGGCCAGAGGTCGCGCCGTACAGGGTGGTGTTGCCGCAGATCAGCTGATCCTCGCGCCATTCGGTCGTGCGGACCGAAATCTCGGCGCCCGACAGACCCTTGCCGACATAGTCGTTGGCTTCGCCCGTCAGGTGCAGCTCCAGACCCTTGGCGGCGAAGGCGCCGAAGCTCTGGCCCGCGATGCCTTCCAGACGCAGCTTCAGACGGCCCGCCGGACCCTGGGCGCCGAAGCGGCGCACGATGGCCGAGGACACGGCGGCGCCCACGGTCCGCTGCGTATTGTTCAGCGGATAGGACAGCTCCAGCGTCTGGCCGCGATCCAGGAAGCGCACGGCGTCCTTCAGCACGCGCGCGTCCAGGCTTTCGGCGATGGGCTTGCGGGTCGTCTTGTCGGCCCACTTGCCTGCCGCTCCTTCGTCCACCTGAACCAGCAGGGGGTTCAGGTCCAGATCGTCCAGGTGCGCGCCGCCGCGGCGGACCTGACGCAGCAGGTCGGTGCGGCCGATGATCTCGTCCATCGTCCGGGCGCCGATCGAGGCCAGGATTTCGCGCGTCTCTTCCGCGATGAAGGTGAACAGGTTCACCACCTTGTCGGGCGTGCCCGTGAACTTCTCGCGCAGACGGTCGTCCTGCGAACAGACGCCGACGGGGCAGGTGTTCGAATGGCACTGGCGCACCATCAGACAGCCCATGGCGATCAGGGCGGCGGTGCCGACGCCGTATTCCTCGGCCCCCAGCATGGCGGCGATGACGACGTCGCGGCCCGTGCGGACCCCGCCGTCGGTGCGCAGCGTCACCGAGCCGCGCAGATTATTCAGCGTCAGCACCTGATGGGCCTCGGCCAGGCCGATCTCCCACGGCAGGCCCGCGTGCTTGATCGAGGTCTGGGGCGAGGCGCCGGTGCCGCCGTTGTGGCCGGCGATCAGGATGGCGTCGGCGTTCGCCTTGGCCACGCCCGACGCAATGGCGCCGATGCCCGATGCGGACACCAGTTTCACCGTGACGCGGGCGTCGGGATTGATGGCCTTCAGGTCATAGATGAGCTGGGCCAGGTCCTCGATCGAATAGATGTCGTGGTGCGGCGGCGGAGAGATCAGGGTGGTGCCGGGCACGGCATGGCGCATCCGGGCGATGAACTCGGTCACCTTGAAGCCGGGCAGCTGGCCGCCCTCGCCGGGCTTGGCGCCCTGGGCGACCTTGATCTCGATTTCGCGGCACTGGTTCAGATATTCGGCGGTGACGCCGAACCGGCCCGAGGCCACCTGTTTGACCGCCGAGTTGGCGTCATCGCCGTTCGGGCGCGGGTGATAGCGTTCGGGATCCTCGCCGCCCTCGCCGGACACCGAACGGGCGCCGATGCGGTTCATGGCGATGTTCAGCGTCTCATGCGCTTCGGGGCCCAGGGCGCCCAGCGACATGGCCTGGGTCAGGAAGCGGCGGCGGATGTCCGACACGCTCTCGACCTGATCGACCGGAATGGCGACGCCTTCGCGGAAGTCCAGCAGGTCGCGCAGGGAGACGTCGGCCTGATTGCGCACGGCCTCCGAGAACTGCTTGAAGCGGCGATAGTCGCCCCGGTTGCAGGCGTCCTGCAGCAGGTGGATGGTCTTGGCCTCGTGCGCGTGAGCCTCTCCGCCCGCGCGGATCTTGAAGAAGCCGCCGATGGCGGGAGAGGGCAGGGCCTCGCCCCAGGCCAGCCTGTGACGCTTCAGCGCCGCCTGCTCCAGCCCGGCCAGGCCGATGCCGGAGATGCGCGACGGGGCGCCGGGGAAGAACTCGGCCGTCAGGGCGCGCGACAGGCCCAGCACCTCGAACTCGCACCCGCCACGATAGGCGGAGATGACGCTGATCCCCTTGCGCGCCAGGGTCTTCAGCAGCCCCGCCTCGATCCCCGCCTTATAGTTCAGGCAGGCGTCGCGCAGCGTCATGCCGGGGTACAGGCCCCGGTCAAGGCGTTCCTGGAACAGGTCCTGGGCCAGCCAGGCGTTGACCGTGGTGGCACCGACGCCGACCAGAACCGCGAACCCGTGCGGGTCCAGCGTCTCGGCGGTGCGGACCACGATGGAGCAGTAGGAGCGCAGGCCCGCCGTGGTCAGGCGGCCATGCACCCCGGCGGTCGCCAGGATCATCGGCGCAGCCAGACGCTGGGCCGAACCCTGCTGGTCCGTCAGCACGATCAGGGCGGCGCCGTTGCGGGCGGCGGCCTCGGCCTCGTCCATGATCCGGTCCAGCGCAGCGCGCAGACCGGCGCCGGGGCGGGCCGTGTCGGACGGCACGTCATAGCTGCAGTCGATGACCACGGTGGAACCGGCGCCGACCGTGTCGATCATGCGCTCGTACATGCCGTTGGTCAGGACCGGGCTGTCCAGCACGAAGACGTCGGTCTGGGCCTCTTCGACGGCCAGGATGTTGCCCAGGTTCTTGAACCGGGTCTTCAGGCTCATGGCCCCCGATTCCCGCAAGGGGTCGATCGGCGGGTTGGTGACCTGGCTGAAGTTCTGGCGGAAGTAATGCGACAGCGGACGCGGCAGGGCCGACAGGACGGCGGGCGGGGCGTCATCGCCCATCGAACCGACCGCCTCCTTGCCGTCACGCACCAGGGCGTCCAGCAGCAGGTCCAGGTCTTCACGGCTGTACCCGGCGGCGATCTGACGGCGCGTCAGGTCTTCGCCCGAGGCCGAGCGCGGCTCCGGTCCGGGGCCGATGATCGATTCCAGATCGACCATGTTGCCCAGCCATTCCGTGTAGGGATGGACGGCGGACAGGGCCTCGATGGCCTCATGCTCGTCATAGACGCGGCCATGCTTCAGATCGACGGCGATCAGCTTGCCGGGGCCGATGTGCAGGCGGCGCTTCACCCGGCTTTCGGGGATCGGCACCAGACCGGCTTCCGAGCCCGCCATCAGCAGGCCGTCGACGGTTTCGACCGCGCGCAGGGGACGCAGGCCGTTGCGGTCCTTCCCCGCCACGATCCAGCGGCCGTCGGCGGCGCAGATGGCGGCCGGGCCGTCCCACGGCTCCATGACCGCGTTGCAATAGGCGTAGAAGGCGCTGTGCGCCTCGGGCATGACCACGTCGTCCTTGGACCAGGCTTCCGGGATCAGCAGGGCCTTGGCCATGGGCGCCGGGCGACCGGCGTGGACCAGCACCTCCATGACGTTGTCGAGCGCGGCGCTGTCGGAGCCGCCCGGCTGGACGACAGGCTTCACCTCGCCGTCACGGTCGCCGAAGGCCTGGGCGGCCATGCGGATCTCGTGCGACTTCATCCAGTTCAGATTGCCCTTCAGCGTGTTGATCTCGCCGTTGTGGGCCATCATGCGGAAGGGCTGGGCCAGCTTCCATTCGGGGAAGGTGTTGGTCGAATAGCGCTGGTGGAAGACGGCGTAGGCCGAGACGAAGCGCGGGTCCTCCAGATCGGGATACAGGTCGCCCAGCAGTTCGGCCCGCACCATGCCCTTGTAGGCGATGGAGCGCGCGGACAGGGTGCAGATATAGACGGCGGACAGGTTCTCGGCCTTGACCGTCTTTTCGATGCGGCGGCGGCACAGATACAGTTCGCGCTCCAGCGCCTCGCCGTCCAGCGGCTGACCGGCGTCGTCCAGCGGCGGGGCCAGCATGATCTGTTCGATCTCGGGCCGGGTCGCGCCCGCCTTGGTGCCGACGACCGACAGGTCGATGGGCGTCTGGCGCCAGCCATAGATCCAGAAACCGGCGCGCAGAGCCTCGGTCTCGACGATGGCGCGGGCGCGGTCCTGGGCGCCCAGGTCTGTGCGCGGCAGGAAGACCTGGCCCACGCAGATCGGGCCGGGGCGCAGGGACTGGCCGATGGAGGCCACCTGTTCGGCGAAGAAGGCCTGGGGCAGTTCGGCCATGATGCCTGCGCCGTCGCCCGACAGGCCGTCGGGATCGACCGCGCCCCGGTGGGCCACGGCCTTCAGGCTGCGGATCGCATATTCGACCACGTCGCGACGCGGGCTGCCGTCGATGGAGCAGACCAGGCCCACGCCGCAGGCGTCGCGCTCTGAGCTGCGGTCATAGGCGTTGCCGGCTTCCAGACGGTCGCGGGTTTGTTCGTACTTATCAAGCCACTGGGTCATGCCGCGACCTCCTCGGTGCGGGTCTTAAGGTAGCGATCAATCTCGGCGGCGGCGTCCTGGCCTTCGCGCACGGCCCAGACGACCAGAGAGGCCCCGCGCACCGCATCGCCCGCGGCGAAGACGCCGGGCAGGCTGGTGGCGAAGCTGACGGCGCCGACGCGGATGGTGCCGTCGTCACGCAGGCGCAGATCCGGCTCGTGCGCCGCGAACGGCTCGGGCGAGAAGCCCAGGGCCTCGATGACGATGTCGGCGGGAATGTCGAAATCGGCGCCGGGCACCGGCACGATGTCGCGCCGCTCGCCGGGGGCCGCCTCGGTCAGCTGCATCCGCGCGGCGCGGACGCCGGTGACGCGGTCGCCCTGCGACAGCAGGGCCTTGGGCGCGCCCAGCCATTCGAAGACGACGCCTTCCTCCTCGGCGTTCTGAACCTCGCGGGCCGAACCCGGCATGTTCTCGCGGTCGCGGCGATAGAGGCAGGTCACGGAGGCCGCGCCCTGACGGATGGCGGTGCGGACGCAGTCCATGGCGGTGTCGCCGCCGCCGATCACGACGACGCGCTTGCCGCTGGCCTCGTACCAGCCCGCCTGTTCGGCGTCGCCCAGGTCGCGGCGGTTCTGATGGGTCAGATACTGCAGGGCCTCGACCGTCGAGTCCGGGCCACGGCCCGGCGCCGACAGGATGCGCGGCTGATAGACCCCCATGGCCAGCAGCACGACGTCGTGGCGGTCGCGCAGTTCGCTCAGGGTCACGTCCTTGCCGACGTCGCAGCCCAGGACGAACTGGACCCCGCCTTCGATCAGACGGTCCACGCGGCGCTGGACCACATGCTTCTCCAGCTTGAAGCCGGGGATGCCATAGATCAGCAGGCCGCCCGCACGGTCGTGGCGGTCATAGACGACGACCTGATAGCCTTCGCTGCGCAGGCGGTCGGCGGCGGCTAGGCCTGCGGGCCCCGCGCCGACGATGCCGATGGTCTCGACACGTTCAGCCTTGGGATGGATCGGTTCGACCCAGCCGTTCGCAAAGGCCTGATCGCCCAGCCAGGCCTCGACCGAGCCGATGGTCACGGCGTCCCAGCCCGAGACGTTCAGCGTACAGGCCCCTTCGCACAGCCGGTCCTGCGGGCAGATGCGGCCGCAGATTTCGGGCATGGTCGAGGTCAGGGACGCGACGCGCCACGCCTCGCGCGGCTCATTCTCGGCCGACAGGCGCAGCCAGTCGGGGATATTGTTCTGCAGCGGGCAGGCGTTCTGACAGAACGGCACCCCGCAGTCGGTGCAGCGTGACGCCTGTTTCTCGGCCGTCTCGGTCGAATGGGGAATCGTAATCTCCCCGAATCCGCGCGCGCGCAGTTCGGCTGAGGCCTTGGAGAGGCGGCGCGGCTCTACGACGAAAGTCCCGCCTTGCTTTATGGTTTTATGGGTCACTTTTCGCATATGCAGCAATCAGCCCATATCAGGCAAATATTATTGCTGTGAGCGGTTCTCAGTTGCGAAAATAGCAAGAAACATTCGCCCGTGCCGCGTTGTGCGCTGAAAACGTGTGACTGAGCGGCGCGTTGAAGCAATGGTCTTCAGCGGTTCCGGGGGTGCGACAATATGGAACCGCCTCTGCACCCAAGCGTTGCAAAACCCTGATCCTTAGATGAGGGGGCTTCCATGCCACGATGGACTTCGCCGACCGGGTTGGGAGGTTGGCTGACGCTGCTTCTCGGCCTGCTGCTTGCCGTGATCGGACTGGTTTTGACGATCGGCGGCGTGCAGCTCGCCGCACTGGGCGGCTCCTGGTATTATCTGATTGCGGGCCTGGCGCTGATCGTGTCGGGCTTTTTCCTTGTGTTTCGCGACATCAAGGGCGTCTGGATTTACGGCGCGACCTTCCTGCTGACCCTGGTCTGGGCCCTGTGGGAGAAGGGGCTGAACGGCTGGGCCCTGGTGCCGCGTCTGGTCGGGCCGCTGGTGCTGCTGTTCCTGGTGGTCGCCACCCTGCCGGTGCTGAGAGCGCGCGGCGGCGGCAAACAGGCGGGCATCGGGATCATCGCCCTGGCTGTGGTTTCAGTCGTCTTCGGCCTGGTCGTGGGTCAGGCCAATCAGGCCCGCGTCGACAGCCCGGTGCCGGGCGCGCGCGGTCCCTTTGGTGATCCGGCCCTGATCAAGGCGGGCGTCGACTGGCCCGCCTATGGCGGGTCGGACGCCGCGCAACGCTATTCGCCGCTGACCCAGATCAATCGGGACAATGTCGGCAAGCTGGAGCGCGCCTGGACCTTCCGCACCGGCGACCTGCCGGGCGAGCGTTTCGGCGCCGAGACCACGCCGCTGAAGATCGGCGACACCGTCTATCTCTGCTCGGCGCGCAACAAGATGTTCGCGCTGGACGCCAACACCGGCCAGCAGAAATGGGCCTATGATCCCAAGGTGCCGGATGATCAGATCCCGTACACGGCGGCCTGCCGGGGCGTGACCTATTACGCCGTGCCGAACGCGGACCAGGCCCAGCCCTGCGCCACGCGGATCATCGAAGGCACGCTGGACGGCCGCATCATCTCGCTGGACGCCAAGACGGGCGTGCCTTGCCCGGCCTTCGGCACGAACGGCGAAGTCAGCATCAAGGTCGGCATGGGCGATCCCTATCCGGGCATGGTGTCGATCACCTCGCCCCCCGTCATCGTGCGCGGCGTCATCGTGACCGGCCACCAGGTTCTGGATGGGCAGAAGCGCTGGAACGCGTCTGGCGTGATCCAGGGCTATGACGCCGTCACCGGCCAACTTCGCTTTGCCTGGGACATGATGCGTCCCGAGACGACCACCACCCCGCCGGAAGGCCAGACCTACACCCCCGGCACCCCGAACATGTGGACGACGGCGACGGCGGACGAAGGCCTGGGCCTGGTTTACCTGCCCATGGGCAACTCGGCGGCGGACTATTACTCCAGCCTGCGTCGTCCGCAGGAGAACCAGTACTCCAGCGCCCTGGTCGCGCTGGACGTCACCACGGGCAAGCCCCGCTGGCATTATCAGACCGTCCGCATGGACGTCTGGGACTATGACCTGGGCTCGCAGGTGACCCTGGTCGACCTGCCCACCGCGTCGGGCGTCGTGCCTGCCGTGATCCTGCCGTCCAAGCGCGGCGAGATCTTCGTGCTGGACCGTCGCACGGGCCAACCGCTGCACGGCGTCGAGGACCGTCCCGCACCGCGCGGCGGCGTCGAGCCCGCCCAGCGGGCGGCGACCCAGCCCTATTCGCTGTTCAACACATTGGCCAAGCCTGTGCTGCACGAACGCGACATGTGGGGCATCTCGCCCATCGACCAGATGATCTGCCGTATCCAGTTCAAGAAGGCGTCCTATGAGGGGGAGTTCACCGCCCCCACGGTCGACCGTCACTGGATCCAGTATCCGGGCTACAACGGCGGTTCCGACTGGGGCAGCCTGGCGCTCGATCCGGCGCGCGGCGTGATCATCGCCAACTACAACGACATGCCCAACTACAACCGTCTGGTCCCGCGCGCCGAGGCCGACAAGCTGGGCTGGTTCTCGCGCGACGACCCCCGCTATCAGGCTGAACAGCCGGGCAAGGGCTCCAAGGGCGAGGGTGCGGGCGACCCGCAGCAGGGCGTGCCCTATGCGATCAATGTGAACGCGGGCTGGCGCATGCCCTTCACCGGCGTGCTGTGCAAGGAGCCTCCTTACGGCGGCATCCGCGCCATCGACGTGCAGAGCGGCAAGACCCTGTGGGACCGTCCGTTCGGCACGGCCCGCAAGAACGGCCCGTTCGGCATCCCGTCGATGCTGCCGCTTGAGATCGGCACGCCGAACAACGGCGGTTCGGTCGTCACGGCGGGCGGTCTGATCTTCATCGCTGCGGCGACCGACGATCTGATCCGCGCCATCGACATCGAGACCGGCAAGACCGTCTGGTCGGACGTCCTGCCTGCGGGCGGCCAGGCCAACCCGATGATCTATGAGCAGAACGGCCGCCAGTATCTGGTGATCGTGGCCGCCGGCCACCACTTCATGGAGACGCCGGAAGGCGACTATGTGATCGCCTACGCCCTGCCTCAGAGATCCTGAGGCGAGAGCAAATCTCCCTCCCCGGTCGGGGAGGGTGGTCGCGCCAGCGACCGGCATTGGGTAGCAGACGCACCTAGGGAGAAAAGTAGACACGGACGTTGTCTTGGAGGCTGCCGGGTGGGTTTGCTCTAGCGTCGTACCCCGGCGATCCAGCCAGCTTTTTTCAGCTTGAGCGTGTGGTTCTTCCGGCCTAGCGACGGGCACCATGAAGGAACAATGGCTGAAGAACGCGCTGATAACCGAGTACGCAAAACTGCTGGGCGAAATCCAGCGTATCGAGAAGCCGCCGAAGTACGAGACACGTCTGAAGGCGGATAGGGAGCGCTTCCTGGCCGAAGCGCCTGAAAGAGAGGCCAGGCGGAAGCAGATTCACGAGGGCTTGCCGCACCTGGCCTACGTTATCCGCATGTTCGAGCCGGAGTGGGACGAAGCAGCCGTGAAGCTAATCAGGCCGCGTGCGGCCAATTCCGGTTTGCCGCCGGAAGGGATCGGCGGTGCGGCGATGGACATATTGAGGGAGGCGGCTGAGCCGCTAACCATCGCCGAGGTTGTGGACATCATCGCGGATAGGAACGGTTTCGTCCTCGATACCGTCGATCTTCGCCAGAAGTATCACACTGCCGTCAACAACCAGATCAAGACCACATACCAGCCCTTTGTCCGCCGGATTTGCGGCAAGCCCGATCGGTTCATCGCGGACAGAGGTTAGCGGCGCACCTGCTTCAACGGGCGCGACGGCAGCGGTTTCCAGTGCGCGATCACCTCCAACCGAAGTCGTTTGCGCAACTCCTTGATGGTGTCGGCGAAGGGGTTGGCCGCCCGCCGCGCGATGTTCAGGGGGCTGGCGGTCCAGTCCAGGATGTCGGCTTCATAGTCGCGAATATGGGCGCTCGGCTTGTAGCCGATCACGACCTCCTTCTTCAGCCACGCGGTGAGGCCATCTTCGGTAAGGTCCCGGTCGCCAGCCACAATAGCGCCGGCTGCGCCCCAAACCCCTTCAAGGTGCAATGCAAGCAGTGTCTGCCGCAGGCTGGCACCCTCCGAACTGCCAGTCAGGTGCTCGGTCAGGCGAGTTCTCAGGCCATAGGACTCACCCGTATAGACGTGTTGGTAGCCGCCGTGCGTCCACAGGGGACGCGCTGTGCTCTCGATGAAGCCGGCTTGGTCGAGCATCTGTTTCGCGTTCTTCAACAAGACGACGTACACGCCCGGTCGGTCCGGAACCAACGTGGGCGTTGCGGTGAAGGTGGCCGCGTCGATAAAGTCGAAGCCCTCTTGCCAATTCCTCATTCCACGGCGGGGGCGCAGGGGGCCGCTCCGGACCTCCTTCCCCTTTGCCCGTCGGGCGTTATCGCGCTCTTCCCGCGTAGGAGGGCGCCATCCACCAATTTCACCGTCATCGCCGACATAGGGACAGAGCCGCTTCCGCCCTTGGAAATAACCGGCCAGCCCAGATCGACCCGCCCGGCTCATCGCCGACATTAGGCTGCCCACACGTTCCTTCTTCTTCCCCTTCGCCCGGCCGAACTCAACGCGCCACCCGGCATCGGCCGCGTAAAGGTCAAAGTAGTTCTGCACGATGTGACGGTGAGTGTCCTCGACGGCCCGGATCGTCCGAATCAGACTTTCAGCCCCGTTCGTGCAAGCCTCCGGCGTCGCATAAGAGATGGAGTGGTTCACCTGGAACAACTTTCGCTTCCCGCGAAACTGATTCCAGCTAGCAGCCTTGTCAGTGAACAAGACAGCGTCATGGGCGAGCGCCTTGTCGATCTGGGGGCGCGGATGGCTTTCGTGTTTCGCCACCCAGGTCTGAATGGGGCCGTCACGCGATTTGGCGACCACGGCGATCATAGTCCGATCAGAAGACCGAAAGGGGAACTTCCGGTGGTCTTGCTGTTCCTTCTTCACGTTCTTCGGGCGGATGAAGCCGCCGAATTCCCCGCCGTCGATCTCAACCTCGCCCGTCAGTTCCTGCGACTGGGCGAATGTGGAAATCGCATCGCGGAATTTGTGAAGCCACACGAAGGCCGTCTTGTACTCGATCCCCAGAGAATCGGCCAAGCTGACGGCACTCAAGCCATCCGCTTCTTCACAGAACCGCGCCAGCATGAAGATAATTTTATCGTAGGGCAGCTTTCGATAGCCCCAAGGCGTGCCTGAAGTCGGCGAAAACTGGCGGTCGCATGCCTTACACTTGTAGATGTCGCGCGCCTTGTACGTGTAGACGGCATCGCAGTTGCACCTCGGACAAACTGGACGTCCTCCAGTCTCAGCGAAACGCATCCGGACGAACAGGTCCCGCGCCGCCACCGGGTCGCGTGGTGCGTTGAACGGCGTCAAGGCTTTCGCCTGGCCAATCTCCGACACCGCTTGAAGCAATCGTTCTCCAGCTACAAAAGTCTCATATATGAGATTTGTAGCCACGCGACGGAGGTGCCGGTCAATACGTTTATCGCATATATGCGATATGCCTTGGGCTTCTGTGGCGCAAAAGTCGCATTTTCGATGCGTTAGGGGCCGGTCTGTCTTGTCACAGGATGCTGATCGACTAGGCTGTGGCCATGCCGGTCCAGACCCTGACGCCCTCGACCAACGCCCCGCTGACCGACGTCCAATGGCGCGATATCGCCAAGGGCATGTTGAAAGCAGAACTGAAGCGACAGAATTTGACGTACGCAGACCTGTCAGACCGCTTAGCTATGCTGGGGGTAGACGAGAGCGAGGCCAGCATCCGCAACAAGATCAGTCGCGGGTCCTTCTCTTTTGTTTTTGCGCTTCAGGCGACCAAGGCCATTGGCCTCGATCTAATCGCGTTCCGGCCCGACATCAGTTACGTGGTCCAGCCGTCGTCTGATTTCTTTCGGGCAAAGCCAAAGCCGTAGCGCTTGACCTCAGCGCACGGCGGATGCCGTTGCATCGCTGACCGTTTCCCCGTAACGGAATTCTATCGAGGGATTTCGACTTGCCGCGCTTGCTCCGCCTCCTTTGCGTCTGCCTAGGCGTGACCGTCATGGTCGCGGTGCAGATGCATGGCGTGGTCAACAACCAGCATCGCATCGAGCACGGCCTTCAGTTCCCCGGCGTATCCTTCGAAGACGCGGCGGACCTGGCCCACGATCATGACCATGATCATGGACACAGCCATGACGCGACCGCTGACGACGTGTCGTCCGACGTCGCTGTCGCCATCGACGTCGCGGATGAAGGTGGAAAGACGCCCTTCAGCCATCACCACCACAACGGCGGCGACATTCATGTCGCCCTGGCCGCGCCCGTTTATCCAGTAGCATCCGGGGCGATAGCCGCGCTTGATCTTGGCCCCGCGCCCGACGCCCTGCCGCCAGGGGCGCTTCTCGACGCCCCACACCAGCCTCCCAGACAGAACGCCTGATCGCCTGAAAAGCTGATCCTGCGCGGCCTCGTGGCCGTGCGCGTCCTGTTGGAGACATCCCTTGAAACCTTCCATGTCCGGCCCTGCCGGATGGCGAGGGCGAGGCGCGGCCGTATCCGCTCTCGCGCTCGTCCTGACGGCGGCGTCGTCGCCGCCTGCCATCGCGCTTGTCCAATCCCCGCCGTCGGTCGAGGCGGCCAAAACCGGGCAAGTCCTCGCACTTGAAACCGCGCTTCGGCGCGCCGCCGAAGCCGATCCGGCGCGGCCGGGCCTCGATGCCCGTCTTCGCGCTGTCGAAGCTGGCGTCCGTCAGGCCGACCATCGCCCCAATCCCACCCTGGGCCTGATGGTCGAGAACCTGCCGACGCTGGGCGGCGGCGACATCTTGGCGCGGACCGAAACCACCCTGACCTACGAGCAAAGGCTCGAACGCGGTGGTGATCGTCCGGCCCGGACAAGCCTGGCGCAGAGCGAGGGCCTGCTGGTTCTCGCCCAGGCGCGGATTGCGCAACTGGACCGCCTGGAGGCTGTGCAGCGCGCCTGGGCCGACGTCATGGCGGCGGACGCATCCCTGGAGATCGCCCGCGAACGGCTTTCGCTGGCCGAGCGCTTCCAGGCCGAAGTGCAACGTCGGGTCAACGCAGCCCGAGACCCGTTGTTCGCCGGAGCCCGCGCCGAGGCCGAACTCGCTCAGGCCCAGATCGACTTCGACCAGGCCGAGATCGCCCTTCGCGTGGCGCGCATCGTCCTGGCCAAGTTCTGGGACGGAAGCGCCGACTTCACCCTGGCGCGATCCGACTTCGAGGACACCAGCGCCGCGCGCGTCGCTGCCGGCGACGTCGCATCGACGGACCTGGAAGCGTTTCGCGCCAGGCAGTCCATCTCCGACGCCCAGGTGCGGCTGGAAGAAGCCCGCGCCGTGCCTGATCCTACGGTCAGCGTCGGCGTCCGGCACATCTGGGACAACGAGGTCGCCCTCGTCTTCGGCGGATCGATCCCGCTGCAGCGCTATGATCGGAACCAGGGCGCCATCGACCGCGCCCGCGCAGAAGGCGTGGCGGCTCAGGCCGACCAGAACGCGCTCCGGCTGGAACGCGAACGCGAGATCGCCCGCCTGCAGGTCCAACTGCTGGCGCGGGCGAATGAAGCCCGACGCATAGCCGAAGAAACCCTGCCCCAGGCGGAACGGGCTGTGACCCTGGTCCGGGACGGCTTCGCGCGCGGCGGCTTCACCTACAACGACGTGATGAGCGCCCACACGGCGCTGCTGCAGACCAAGGCCCGCCGCGTCGCTGTGCTGCAGACCTTCCACAATGACCGCGCGCGTCTGGATCGCCTGACCGGCGCGCACGCCGACCTGCTCGGCCTGGAGACCCAACCATGAAGATGTCTCGCACTTCAGCGACCGCGCTGGGCGGCGTCCTGACTGCCATGGTCCTGACGCTGACCGCCTGCAGCGGCGGGGATCAGGCCGCTAAACCGGAAGGCGAAGCGGCGGCCGCCGCCGACTACGAACGCGGGCCGCACAATGGCCGCCTGCTTCGCGACGGTGATTTCGCCATCGAGGTGACGATCTTTGAGGAAGGGCCGGAGCCGCTGTTCCGTCTCTACCCCTACTTGAAGGACAAGCCGCTCGATCCGAAACTGGTCCAGGCCAGCATCGCACTGACCCGCCTGGGGCCGAAGGTGGATCGCTTCACCTTCACGCCGGAGAACGACTATCTGGCCAGTCCGGGCGTGGTGTCCGAGCCTCACTCCTTCGACGTCTCTGTCGCCGCCACGCAGCCCGGACAACGTTCGACCTGGTCCTACCAGTCCTATGAGGGGCGAACCGTCATCGGCGCCGACGCCGCCCGCGCCGGAGGCGTCACGACCCAACAGGTCGGACCCGCTGTCCTGGGCGAGACCCTGCCGCTGAGCGGCCGTGTCGAGATCACGCCCGAAGGTCAGGCCGAGGTGCATGCCCGCTATCCGGGGCGCGTCATGTCCATGAGCGTCCAACTGGGTCAGCGCGTCTCGCGCGGTCAGGTCGTTGCGCGCGTGGAATCCAGCGAGAGCCTGCAGACCTATCCGGTCACGGCCCCGATCTCCGGCGTGATCACCGCCAAGAACGTCAACCCCGGCTCGATCACCGGCAACGGCGCTCCGATGCTGCTCATCGGCGACCCGACACGCCTGCACGCGGAGTTCTTCCTCTATCCGCGCGACGCCGAACGCGTTCGTGTCGGTCAGCGAGTTGAACTCAAGAGCCTAGCCGGCGAGCATACGGCCACCGGCGTCATCGAGGCGATCCTGCCTTCGGACGACGTCCTCAGCCAGACCCTCGTCGCGCACGTCGACCTGCCCTATCAGGGCGGCGTCTGGCGGCCGGGCCTCGGTGTGGCGGGCATGGTGCAGGTCGGCGAAGGCGAGGTTCCGCTGGCGGTGCGCACCAAGGCGCTCCAGCCGTTCCGCGACTTCACCGTGGTCTATGCCAAGGTCGGCGACACCTATGAGGTGCGCATGCTCGAACTGGGCCGTCGCACCGAAGAATGGACCGAAGTCCTGGGCGGCATCGCGCCGGGGACGACCTACGTCGTCGACGGCGCCTTCCTCATTCGCGCGGACATCGAGAAGTCCGGCGCGAGCCATGACCACTAGGGGGATGCGGCATCATGCTTGAACGCATCATCAGCCTGTCGATCCGGCATCGCTGGGTCGTGCTGGCGCTGGTCCTCGTGTCGGCGGTCATCGGCGTCTGGAGTTTCCAGAAGCTGCCGATCGACGCCACGCCCGACATCACCAACGTCCAGATTCAGATCAACACAGAGGCGCCGGGCTATTCGCCGCTGGAAGCCGAACAGCGCATCACCTTCCCGGTCGAAACGGCCGTGGCGGGCGTGCCGGGCCTGTCCTACACGCGCTCGGTCTCGCGCTACGGCCTGAGCCAGGTCACGGTCGTGTTCGAAGACGGAACGGACATCTACCGGGCGCGCCAACTGGTGAACGAGCGGCTGCAAACCGCACGCGGCCAGTTGCCTGCCGGGCTGTCGCCGGAACTCGGGCCGATCGCCACGGGCCTGGGCGAAATCTTCATGTACACGATTGAGGCCAAGCCCGGCGCCCGCAAGGCGGACGGCACGCCTTACACGCCTGAAGACCTTCGCACCCTGCAGGACTGGGTGATCCGTCCGCAGATGCGCAACACGCCTGGCGTCACCGAGGTCAACACCATCGGCGGCTTCGAACGCCAGTACCACGTCACACCTCGCCCCGAACGTCTCGCCGCCTACAGCGTGACGATGGACGAGGTCGTGTCGGCGCTAGAGCGCAACAACGCCAATGTCGGCGCCGGCTATGTCGAGCGCTATGGCGAGCAGTGGCTGATCCGCGTGCCGGGTCAGGCGTCCACGGCGCAGGACCTGTCCAACATCGTCATCACCACGCGCGGCGGCGTTCCGATCCGTATCGCGGAAGTGGCCGAGGTCGGCCTGGGCGAGCAACTTCGTACCGGCGCGGCGACGGAGAACGGCAAGGAGACGGTGCTGGCGACCGTCCTGATGCTGGCCGGCGAGAACAGCCGCGTCGTCGCCCAAGCGGCGTCGGCCCGCCTTCAGGAAGCGGCGAAAGCCCTGCCGGACGGCGTGATCGCTTCGCCCGTCTATGACCGCACCGACCTAGTCGAGCGCGCCATCAAGACGGTCGAGAAGAACCTGATCGAGGGTGCCCTGCTCGTGGTCGTAGTTCTGTTCCTGCTTCTGGGGAACTTCCGGGCAGCCCTGATCACGGCGGCGGTCATCCCCATCACCATGCTGATGACCATCACCGGCATGGTGCGCACGGGCGTCTCGGGCAATCTGATGAGCCTAGGGGCGCTGGATTTCGGCCTGATCGTCGACGGCGCCGTCATCATCGTCGAGAACTGTCTGCGTCGTTTCGCCGAGGCCCAGCATCAACAGGGCCGCCTGCTGACCCGCGAGGAGCGCTTCTCACTGGCGGGGCAAGCGTCCAGCGAAGTGATCCGGCCGTCGCTTTTCGGCGTCCTGATCATCACCCTGGTCTATGTGCCGATCTTCGCTCTGGACGGCGTGGAGGGCAAAACCTTCCACCCCATGGCCATCACCGTGGTGATCGCCCTGACCGCCGCCCTGATCCTGTCGCTGACCTTCGTGCCGGCAGCCGTGGCGATGTTCGTCACGGGCAAGGTTCAGGAGAAGGACAGCTTCCTGATGCGCTGGGCGCGCACCGGCTATCAACCGGCGCTCGACTTCGCCCTGAGGACGCGCGTGGCGATGGTCGCAGTGGCCGTCGCCCTCGTCGTGGGCGCGGCCCTGATCGCTTCGCGAATGGGTTCGGAGTTCGTGCCGAACCTGGACGAGGGTGACATCGCCATGCACGCCCTGCGCATTCCGGGCACCAGCCTTAGCCAGGCCGTCGAGATGCAGACCGCACTCGAAGCCCGTCTGGCGAAATTCCCGGAGGTCGAGCGCGTCGTCGCCAAGATCGGTACGGCGGCGGTCGCCACGGACCCTGTCCCGCCCTCGGTCGCGGACACCTTCATCCTGCTGAAGGACCGCAAGGAATGGCCTGATCCCCGCAAGCCGAAACTCCAACTCGTTCGCGAGATGGAAGAGGCGGTGAATGAGGTGCCGGGTAGCAAGTACGAGTTCACCCAGCCAATCCAGATGCGGTTCAACGAACTGCTGTCCGGCGTTCGCGCCGACGTGGCTATCAAGGTCCACGGGGACGACCTGGACCAACTCGTCGCGCTGGGTTCCCAGATCGAAGAGATTGTCGGCTCCGTTCGCGGGGCGGCGGACCCGCAGTCCGAGCAGGTCACCGGCCTGCCCATGCTGCAGATCACGCCGAACCGGGACGCCATCGCGCGCCTGGGTCTGAGCATCGACGATGTTCAGTCGGTAATTTCCACCTCCATGGGTGGGGCCACGGCGGGCCAAATCTTCGAAGGCGACCGACGTTTCGACATCGTCGTCCGCCTGCCGGAGGACCTGCGCCGCAACACGGACGCCATCGGCCGCATCCAGGTGCCGCTGCCGGGGGCCAACGGTCAGCCGCGCGGCTTCGTGCCGCTCGGCGAGATCGCCACGATCGCGCTGGAGACCGGCCCGAACCAGATCAGTCGCGAAGACGGCAAGCGCCGGATCGTCGTCACAGCCAACGTCCGCAATCGCGACCTCGGCTCCTTCGTCGGCGAGGTTCGCGAGCGGGTGGATCAGGAAGTCGACCTGCCCGCCGGCTACTGGGTCTCGTACGGCGGCACCTTCGAACAACTGATCTCAGCCGCCAAGCGGCTGCAGTTGGTCGTGCCGGCGGTCCTGCTGCTGATCTTCGGTCTGCTGTTCGCCCTGTTCCGCTCCTGGCGGGACAGCGCCATCGTCTTCTCCGGCGTGCCTTTGGCGCTGACCGGCGGGGTGGCGGCGCTGGCGCTGCGGGGGCTGCCCCTGTCGATCTCGGCTGGCGTCGGCTTCATCGCCCTGTCGGGCGTGGCCGTGCTGAACGGGGTGGTGATGGTCAGCTTCATTCGAAGTCTGATCGAAGAGGGCAAGCCCGTCGGACACGCCATTCGGGAAGGGGCGCTGACGCGTCTGCGACCTGTGCTCATGACGGCGCTGGTCGCCAGCCTCGGCTTCGTGCCGATGGCGGTCAACGTCGGCGCCGGCGCGGAGGTTCAGCGTCCGCTGGCCACCGTGGTCATCGGCGGGATCGTCTCGTCGACGATCCTGACCCTGCTCGTGCTCCCGGCGCTCTACAGCCTGGTGCATGGGCGTGATGCCCCGAGCGGCCGACCCAAGACCGCCTGGCTGGACCATCTGCCCTTCCGCCGTCGTCGCCCCTTCTGAGGCGATCGGCCGCCCCGTTCAGGGGCGGCCGATCATCAGCGCTGCTCTCTCTTCGCTGATTGCCGCCAATGACGGCGGACGTCGTTTCTCCATATCAATCGCAAGGATGCACATGACTTCCGCACCCTGCCGCGACCGACTGTCGTGGCTTCGATCACCCTGGACCCTGGCGGTCCTGGTGGTCGGCCTACTTTTCCTTGAAGGGCTGCTCAGCCAGGTCCTCGCCCACGGCGTCGCCGAGGGAGATAAGGGCTACATCCAGGAGACCTCCGGCTTCCTGTTCTGGCCCTTCGTCTATCTGGGGGCCAAGCACATGGTCACCGGCTACGACCACCTGCTGTTCCTGTTTGGCGTGATCTTCTTCCTCTACCGGATGAAGGACATCGGCATCTATGTGACGCTGTTCGCCATCGGCCACTCGACGACCCTGCTGCTCGGGGTGCTGATGAACATCAACGTCTCCAGCTATCTGGTCGACGCCATCATCGGCCTTTCGGTCGTCTACAAGGCCCTGGACAACATGGGCGCCTATCAGAGGTGGTTCGGCTTCCAGCCTTCCACCAAGGCGGCCACGATGATCTTCGGCCTGTTCCACGGCTTCGGCCTCGCCACCAAGCTGCAGGACTTTCAACTCTCGCCCGACGGCCTGCTGTGGAACCTCGTGGCCTTCAACATCGGCGTCGAGATCGGACAACTGCTCGCCCTGGGCGGCATCCTCATCCTGATGGGCTTCTGGCGCCGCACCGACGGCTTCTGGAAGCACGCCTACCTCACCAACGTCGTGCTGATGACGCTCGGCTTCATTCTGACGGGCTATCAGCTCGTCGGCTTCTTCGTCATGTGATCGGAGACACCCTCATGTACAACGCAAACCGCCCCACCAAAGCCGACCTGCCGTCCACGGGCCAACTGCTGAAGTCCACCGGCATCGCCGCCGTCATCGCCTCAGCGCTCCTGGTCACCGTCGTCCTGCCGGCAGAATACGGCGTCGATCCCACCCGCATCGGTTCGGTGTTCGGCCTGACCGAAATGGGCCGGATCAAGCGCCAACTCGCCGAGGAAGCAGCGGCTGACGCCGCAGCCGATGCTGCGAATGCAGCGTCCGTTGCGCCGGCTCCTGCATCGCCAGTTGTCACTCCGACCGCGTCCGTCCCGGCAGCCGCTCCGGCCGTCGCGCCCGGCGCGCCGCGCACTGACGAAACCGTCCTGACGCTCCAGCCCGATCAGGGCGCCGAGATCAAACTGGTCATGGAAGAAGGCGCTAAGGCGCGGTTCATCTGGACCAGCAGCGGCGGCAAGATCAACTTCGACATCCACGCCGACCGACCGGGTGTGGCCTACCACGGCTACGGCAAGGGCTCGTCCCAGCGAGAGGAAGGCGTCCTGACGGCCGCCTTTACGGGCAGCCACGGCTGGTTCTGGCGCAACCGCACCGGCGAGCCCGTCACCATTACCCTCAAGACCGAAGGGGCCTACACCGAGGTCAAACGGGTCGTCTGACGCATCGTTTAAACCCTGATGACGGGGCGCGCCGTTCTACGGGGCGCCCCGTATCTTTGCGGCATCACAGGCGGCGCTTCGGCCAACGGCGGTGATTGTCGTCGATTACGACAGGGTGGGCGTGAGCGGCGCCAGCCGGGTCGGGGCGCATCCCTTCGTTGAGATGTTCATGATCCGGTTCCATTCCCTCGTGGTGATGCAACAGATTCAGCGGATCATGGGCGGGCCAGACGGCCAGCGCCAGAAGCGCGCCGAGACCGCACAGCACCGCCAGCACGACGAACGCCGCCTGAGGATCGGCCTCGGCCGACACCAGTCCCGCGACCGGATAGGCGATCAGCCAGCAGGCGTGCGACAGGGCGAACTGGGCGGCGAACAGCGCAGGGCGTTCGCCGGCGCTCGATGACCGACGCAGGGCTCGGCCCGCCGGCGTGATGGTCAGGGAGTAGCCGAACCCCATGACGATCCAGAGCATGATCAGCACCGGGTAGCTGCGGGCGAACAGCGCCCCCGCGATCAACACAGCCGTCATCACCACGGCGCCCGACACCATGGCGCTGCGATCCGTCACGCGCTCCAGCACCTTCGGCAGAAGAAGCGCCGCCGTCATCGACCCGCCGCCGAACGCCGCCAGAGCCCAGGCGGTCGCCTGCTGCGACAGGCCGAAGTTCGACTGCACCAGGACCACTGTGTTCACGAAGACCATGGCGCCGCCCGCCGCCGTCGCCAGACTAACCGCCAGCAGGCCGCGCAGGCGAGGCGTCAGGACGAACAGCTTCACGCCCCCGGTCAGGCGGCGCAGGAAGGGCAAGGTCTGCGCGACCGAGGCGCGCGGCAGGACCGCCGTCAACACGAAGCCAGCGGAGAGGACGAAGCCCAGGGCCGTTCCGACAAACAGATTGTGATAGCTGATGACGGCCAGCAGCACGGCCGCCATCACAGGACTGGCGACGCTTTCCAGGTCGGCCGCCAGTCGCGAAAGGGAAAGCGCCTTGGTGTACTCGCCCTCGTCCTCCAGCAGGTCAGGAATCATGGCTTGGAATGCCGGCGTGAAGGCGGCGGAGGCGACATAGAGCACCGTCATTAGGCCATAGACCTGCCACGCCTCGTTCACGAACGGCAAGGACGCCGCCACGGCGGCGCGCACCACGTCCAATGAAACCAGCAAGGTCTTGCGCGGCAGTCTGGAGGCTAGGGCGCTGGCGAAGGGCGCAACGCTGACATAGGCGATCATCTTGATCGCCAGGGCGACGCCCAGAACTTCACCCGCGCCAGCGCCCGCCAGATCGTGCGCCAACAGGCCCAGCGCCACGGTCGCCATTCCGGTCCCCAGCAGGGCGGCGACCTGAGCGATGAACAGGTGACGATAGGCGGCGTTCTTGAGCGGCGAAAACATCATGGGTCTTTCCAAGGCGACGATTCCTCGCACCTCCAGCGGTCTTTCGTCGTTTGACCTATCCCTACCAGGGGGATAGGTCAAACGCATGGCACACGTCTCTCATGCATCGCATCCCGACGTCATCAAGCGCCTCAAACGCGCGGAAGGTCACATTCGGACCGTCATCCAAATGATGGAGGACCAGAGGGCTTGCGTTGATCTCGCCCAACAACTTCACGCCATCGAGAAGGCGGTTGCGGCTGCGAAGAAGACCCTGATCCACGACCACATCGATCACTGCCTGGCGCATGCCGCTGACGGCGATCCTGTCGAAGCACGACAGGCGATGGCGGAATTCCGCGAGATCACGAAGTACCTGTGACACGGCCCTCTGACTGACGCTGCGGCGCCCTGCCAATTCGCCGTCGGCGACGCTACAATCGGCGCGCAGGCTGTCGCGGCTGCCTGCTGAGGCGCTGCATCAAACGCGCCTTGTCATCGGTGTCCGCGCGACCTGTGAGGCAAGGCCATGACGACGCCCGACACCCTTGGTCCGCCTCGGCTTTCGTTTGCGGCGCTGTTTCTCAAATTCCTGAGGTTCGGCTTCCTGGCCTTTGGCGGCCCTGTCGCCCAGATCGCCATGATACGCCGCACGCTCGTCGATGAAGAGCGATGGATTTCCAGTCCGCGCTTCAATCGCCTGCTGGCGGTGATGCAGGCTCTTCCCGGACCTGAGGCCCACGAACTGTGCGTTCACATGGGCATGATGGCGCGCGGCCGGGTCGGCGGCGTGCTGGCGGGTCTCGGCTTCATGCTGCCGGGCTTTGTCCTGATGCTGGCGGCCGCCTGGCTCTACGAACGCTACATCGCCGGGCAGACCGGCCTGACCGGTCTGCTCTTGGGCGTGCAAATCGTCGTGGTCGCCATCATCATCCGCGCTGTGCAGCGGATCGGCGCCCATGTATTGGAAGATCGCCTGCTCTGGGTGTTGGCGATCGCGGCCTTCGTCGGCGCGTTGCTGCACGCGCCCTTCTGGATACCGCTTGCCGCCTGCGGCCTAATCTACGCCCTGGAGCGACGCCCGTGGGCGGGCGCCGCCATCGCCGCCGTCGCTGTCCTAACTGCGATCCTGCTGGGTGTCGGCCCAGGTGAGGCGCCGCACGCGCACATGATCCCTTCCGAGCCGTCGCCCCAGATCGCCGCCCTCTTCATCGCTGGACTGAAGGGCGGGCTGCTGACGTTCGGCGGCGCCTATACCGCCATTCCCTATGTGCGGGCCGACACCGTAGGGCGCGGCTGGCTGCCGGACGGGGCCTTTCTGGACGGCGTGGCGATCGCCGGCGTCCTGCCTGCGCCCTTGGTGATCTTCGGCACATTCACCGGCTACGTCGTCGGCGGCTGGGCCGGAGCCCTGGCAGTCACCGCCGGAATTTTCCTGCCAGCGTTCGCCTTCTCACTCGTGCTGTTCAACCACCTGGAAGCCGTCGTCGAGAACCCGGCGCTGCACAGGCTGCTGGCTGGAGTGGCGGCGGCTGTCGTCGGCGTGATCGCCGCCGCATCGCTTCAACTGGCCTGGACCACGGCCCAGTCGGCATCATCGCTATGGATCGCGGGCCTGATCTTCATCGCTGCGCTGACCGCTGCGTGGCGGCTCAAGCCGCGCTGGACACCGTTGCTAATCCTAGGCGGAGGCATAGCAGGTTCCGTGGCGCTGTCCTGAAATGACAAGGATGCCGCGATGTACTTCGGCGACCGCTCCTGTTGCGTTTAGGTTGACATTCCGATCTTCGGTTTACATTTTTTGAGCCGGTTGACAAATTTCCCGTATAGCCCACGATGTGCTCATGGATCGGAGCCGAATCATGACGCCCTGGGAACACCATCCCGACCTGCAACGCGACCGCCTCATCGAGATAGCGCGTCTCATCCATCAGGCTCGCAATGACGCGCTTGACCGACAGGACCTCTCGGTGGGCTCCAATCCCTGGACCATTGGATGCGAGGCATACGCCTTCGGCCTTCACCAGATCACGCAGGCCGAACCTGAACATGCGTGGCTGACGGTGCTTCAGCCTGGGATGCAGTTCGTCTTTGCGATCGGCGACGTTCGTGTCCGGTTTTACAAAGGAGCGCCGGATGAGCCCACCAAACGCACGCTCCGCCAGACGTTCTCCGAACTTCACCAGCCTTCGCTGTTCGGCCTAGACGAGATTTCGTCCGCCGAGTTGCTTTACCGAATTGCGGTGGAGACCGATTTCGACGGTCAGATCGCAGCCATCTCGTTTGTCATTCTCGACGGCGTAAGCCCTATCCTGACCTGGAACGTCCCGCTGGATGAGCCGGTAACGCGCGTCGCTGCGATCGATATTCCCGACGCCGACGGCGTGGAACTTTCGAAGCCTCGGGTGATTGTGCCGGGCGTCGATCAGGACAAAAAGGACGGCACGGAGGACGACTGATTCCTTTGAGGTGGGGCTGGGAAAAACGGCTGACTGGGGCCGGTTTGTATGACTACAAAATTCGATCTTGTGGGCGAGCAACTGCGACTCGCCCGACTGGCTCATGGACGCTCTCTTGAGGAGGTGGGTGAAGCTGTAGGCGCCACCCGCCAGTTCATTCAGCAACTGGAGACCGGGGCCAAGGCGGCGTCCCAGGAGATGATCGCCGCTTTGGCCGATGTCCTTGGAGTAACGCGCGAGTTCCTTTGCCGTGTGACGCCCTCCACGGTCAGGCCTGAACAATGCCACTTCCGTGGACAGGCGGGACGCCCTGCATCGATCACGAGTCAGGTGCTCGCTCGGGGCACTATTCTGGATTCGTTGACCGAAGCGCTCGAACGTCGCCTCGGCCTCCCTGCGGTGAATTTTCCGGACATTCCGGTTCACACTTCGGAAGACATTGAGAAGGCTGCTGAGCAAGCCCGTCTCTTTTGGGGCCTAGGGTCCAACGGCCCCATCACCAGCATGATGCGTGTCGTTGAAAATGCTGGCGCCATTGTCACCTATTTCGGCGATCTGTCCGAGCGTGTTGATGCGTTCTCAATGGACCGGCGTCGGCCTATCATCGTTCGCAGTTCCCTCAAGCAGAGCCTTGGCCGCCAGCGTTTCGATTTGGCCCATGAATGCGGTCATCTCATCATGCACAGGGGCGTTCAGACCGGTGATACGGTAACGGAAAATCAGGCCCACCGATTCGCAGGTGCATTCCTGTTTCCGCGCGGTGCGGTGCTACGTGAGTTCCCTCGCAGCAGCAGGGTGATCGATTGGCGAGCCCTCTACGCCCTGAAGCTTCGCTGGAAGATGTCCGTTCGCGCGATCATCCGACGGGGTTATGACCTTGGGATTCTGAGCCCTGCTCAATATAGAACGGCCAACATCCACTTGATGAAGACAGGCCAATCCAAGGTCGAGAAGTACGACGATGATCCTTCCATGCCGGTCGAGCAACCGGAACTGCTGGTTGACGCTCTGGAGGCTATGGCCGGCGTCCATCATCTAGGTGCCAGGGCCTTGGCAGAGGAAACGGGACTGTCAGATGGAATGTACCAATTAGTTACGGGCGTTCCGCTTCCGCCCCTACCAGACGCCTATCGAGATGGTACCGTGGTTCCGTTTAAACCCGGCGGCAGTTGAACGATCAACATCGGCTCGGAGGACGCGCGCCTCTATCTGGATGGGCAGCCTCACAGCGTCCAGGACTTCGACTATCTGCGCCACACGGCCCACGTGTCGGCACAACGCGAGATGAACCTGGCTTGGGCGGATGGGGCGGTGGAGTACTTTCTGACCCTTCAGGAGATAGAGGACCATCCGCGCCGCCACGAGATCGCTTACAGCAGCGCTTCGGGCCAGTTGCAGGCGTCGCACGACTACACCCAGCGGCACCTGCGCCAGACCATCTCCACCCTGGGCCGAACCATGCTGGAGACGACCACGATCGATCCCGGCACGACCCACGGTGGCCATCCAGGCGGAACAGATCGTCATTCCCGACGGCGCGATCCGCGACATGGTCATTGAGGTGCGCTTCGGCGGCTTCCCCCATCGCTTCCGGCTGAACCTGGCGCCGTCGGGCATCTATGCGCCGACGCCGGCCGACATCCCTGCGGTGCCCGCCCAGGTCACGCAGGGACTGTGCGCACCCGCGAGACCTGGCACTGGATCGAAGGTCCGCCGCCGTCGCCTACGATCTTCAAGGGCGTGCCAGTGATCGAGTAGGTTGCCCTGACCAGCGCGATCAGCAACCAATCAGCGCTCGCAACACGAGTGACGCTTCCTTACCCTGAACGACGGGGTGTCCATTGTGAAGCCCGACGAACCCAACGCCGCCGATAGGGGCGCGCGTGATCTCCAACAGGTCGTCACCCTTGGACAAAACCAAGGGATAGAGGCACGGATTAGTCATTGAACAACATCCCACAGTTGGGCGAACCCGTCCTTTCCGACAGGATGCAGCACGCCCTGATTTCGTTGATTTCGAAGACACGCGCGCACGCGTTTCAGCATGACGTCGAGTTCCACCGCGTTTTCGACGCACATGCCACGTCGCTTCATGACGCGCTCGGTGATCATTCTGGGCGGTAGCGGTTGATCCGCTTCCCGCAGCACATCCAAAAGGATGTTTGTTACCTCGCCCTTCTGCGAGCGCTTGAGTGACGAACGACCCGGGTGGATCGCGCTGATATCCACGGAAGCGTCGAGAAGCCGAATGGCCGCTTCAATATGGGCAAGGTCAGCCGTCAACTTCTGAACGGTTGATCTCGCATGAGTGATATCGCCAGCAATCTCAGCGTACTTGCGCACGAGTGCATGCAAGGCCAGCGGATTGTTAGCGCCTCGGGGCACCGCGTTTTGTCTCGTCGGCATATCTCCTAACCTATGTGGCCCGCTTGTGGCGACCTGACGCTTCCCACGAGGCGTCACCCGCAGGACGGAATATACAAAATCTCACTTTAAATCAGAAGCTTATTTAGGTGTGTTTGCTACCCAATGCCGCCAGCGACCGGGTGGGGGCGGCTCGGCGACGAGCCGCTCTTTCTCGTTTCAAGAAGGGTTGTTCTTGTTCAGCGCAGCCGCCCCCACCCGACTTCGGCTGCGCCTCAGCCACCCTCCCCGAACGGGGAGGGAGAAGTTCAGGGCCTGAACTTACGGTCTGATCTGGCCCTGGCCCCGCACCACATATTTGTAGGTGGTCAGTTGCTCGGCGCCGACCGGGCCGCGCGCGTGCAGGCGGGCGGTGGAGATGCCGATCTCGCCGCCGAAGCCGAACTCGCCGCCATCGGCGAACTGGGTCGAGGCGTTGATCAGGACGATGGCGCTGTCGACCTTCGAGGCGAACCGTTCGGCGGCCCCGGCGTCGGTGGTGATGATCGCCTCGGTGTGGCCCGAGCCATAGCGGGCGATGTGGTCTGCGGCGGCGTCCAGATCATCGACGACCCGGACCGACAGGATGGGCGCCAGATATTCGGTGGTCCAGTCGGCGTCGTCGGCGGGCTTCATCGCCGACACCAGGCCGCGCGCCTCATCGTCGCCGCGCAGTTCGCATCCGGCGGCGATCAGATCGGCGGCGACGGCGGGCAGCAGGCGCTCTGCCCCCGCCCGGTCCACCAGCAGGGTCTCGGTCGCGCCGCACACGGACACCCGCCGCATCTTGGCGTTGACGGCGACGGCGCGGGCCACGTCCAGATCGGCGGCTTCGTGCAGATAGGTGTGGTTCAGCCCCTCCAGATGGCTGAGCACCGCCGTCTTGGCGTCGGCCTGAACGCGCGCGACCAGGCTCTTGCCGCCGCGCGGGATCAGAAGGTCGATGGCCCCGTCCAGTCCCGCCAGCATCAGGCCCACCGCGTCGCGGTCGGGCGTATCGACCAGTTGCACCGCGTCGGCGGGCAGTCCGGCCTCGGCCAGGGCCTCTGCGACCAGGGCCGCAATAGCCAGCGACGACTGCAGACAGTCGGAGCCGCAGCGCAGGATGGCCGCATTGCCCGAGCGGATGCATAGGGCGGCGGCGTCGGCGGTGACGTTGGGGCGGCTCTCATAGATGACGCCCAGCACGCCGATGGGGGTGCGGACGCGGGCGATGTCCAGACCATTGGCCGGGGTCCAGCGTTCGGTCTCCACGCCCAGAGGGTCGGCTACGGCGGCGATGGTCGCCACCGCCTCGGCCATGCCTGCGATCCGGGCGGGCGACAGGGCCAGACGGTCGATCATGGCCTCGGTCATGCCGTTTGCGCGGGCGGCCTCGACGTCTTTCGCATTGGCGGCCAGGATCGGCGCCTCGGCGGCCTTCAGTGTTTCGGCCAGCAGGTCCAGCGCGCGGGTGCGGGCGGCGGCTGGCGCATCGCGCAGGCCCTGGGCGGCGGCGCGGGCGCGGCGGCCCAGTTCAAGCATATGGGCGGTCAGGTCGGTCATTGGTCGCTCAACACCATGTCGTCTCGGTGGATCAGGACGGAGGCGCCGCGATAGCCGAGGATGGCCTCGATCTCATCGCTGCGGCGTCCGCGAATACGGGCGGCGTCTCCGGCGGCGTAGGCGGCCAGGCCCACCCCGACCGGCAGGCCCGACGGGTCGGTCAGGCGCACGCAGTCGCCCTTCTCGAAGTCGCCGGATACGGCGGTGACGCCTGCGGGCAGCAGGCTCTTGCCGGCCTTCAGGGCGGTGACGGCCCCGGCGTCCAGCCGCAGTTCGCCCGCAGGCGACAGACTGCCGGCGATCCACTGCTTGTAGGCGGCCATGGGGCCGTTGGGCGCTGAGATCAGGGTGGCGCGCGCGCCCTCGCGGATGGCGGTCAGCGGCGACAGGGTCTGGCCCGAGGCGATGATGGTGGCGCAGCCCGCCGAACGCGCGATCTGGGCCGCCGCCAGCTTGGTCGCCATGCCGCCGGTGCCGACGCCCGCATCCGCATTGGCGCCCCCGCCCATGGCCATGACCTCGGGCGACAGGGTCTCGATCAGCGGCAGATGGGCGGCGGCGGGATCGCGGCGCGGATCGGCGGTGTAGAGGCCGTCCACGTCCGACAGCAGGATCAGCAGGTCCGCCCGCGCCAGCTGGGCCGCCCGCGCCGCCAGCCGGTCGTTGTCGCCGTAACGGATCTCCTCGGTCGCCACCGTGTCGTTCTCGTTGACGATGGGGATGACGCCGTGGGCCAGCAGGGCGTCGATGGTGGCGCGGCCGTTCAGCCAGCGGCGACGGCGTTCGGTGTCGTCGCGCGTCAGCAGCACCTGACCGGCGACCAGCCCATGCGGCTCCAGCGCCGTCGACCAGGCCGCCATCAGCAGGGACTGCCCGACCGAGGCCGCCGCCTGCTTGTCCTCCAGCCGCACGCCCAGCCCCGGCAGCCGCCCGCGTCCCAGGGCGATGGAGCCGGACGAGACCACGATCACATCGCGCCCTTCGTTTTTCAGCATAGCCAGATCGCGCGCGATCGCCGCCAGCCAGTCGCGCGTCGGCTGGCGCGTCTGGGCGTCGATCAGCAGGGACGAGCCGATCTTGACCACGACGCGACGCGCGCCGGTCAGCGCGCAAGCCGCGTCCAGTTTCGACAGGGTGGAGGCCATATTCGACATGACGGTTTCTCTAACGCCCTCATTCAGGCTTGTCTCTTGCTGCTTGGCCCCTCAGACCAGTGAAATGATGGAATCCCTTTCCCCGGTCGCCGCCGGCGCGCTCGGCAGTCTGGCGGCGGGCATGATGACCGCTGTCGGCGCCGTGCCGCTGCTGTTCTTCAGGAAGCCCGGCGTGCAGACCCAGAGCGTGCTGCTGGGCTTCGCCGCCGGGGTCATGCTGGCGGCCTCCTTCTTCTCCCTGATCATTCCCGGCGTGGAGGTGCTGCAGGCGGGCGGCGCGTCACAGGCCTGGGCGGCGGGGACGATGGCGGGGGCGGTGCTGATCGGGGCGACGGTGATCGGGCTGATGAACCGGTTTGCGCCGGTCGACATGCTGGCCATCGGACCGGCCGGGTCGCGGCATCTGTCGCGCCGCATCTGGCTGTTCATCATCGCCATCACCCTGCACAACTTCCCAGAGGGCGCAGCCGTCGGCGTCAGCTTCGGCGGCGGCGACATGCAGCAGGGCCTGTCGACCGCCGTCGGCATCGGCATCCAGAACATGCCGGAGGGGCTGGCCGTCTCGGCGGCGATGGCGACCCTGGGCTATGGCCGGTGGGCGGCCTTCCTGGCGGCGCTGGCCTCGGGCCTGGTCGAGCCGATCGGCGGCCTGATCGGGGCCAGCGTGGTCGGCGCCATGCCGGGCGCCCTGCCGTGGGGCCTGGGTCTGGCCGCAGGCGCCATGATCTATGTCGTCACCGCCGAGATCATTCCCGAGACCCGCCACCAGTCCAAGGGCGACGGCTCCATGATCGGGCTGATGATCGGCCTGGTCGGGATGATGTTCCTGGACATCGCCCTGGGCTGAGCGTCTGGGGTGAAGCTTGTGCTGAACGTCAGGGCTTGATGCCGTGGGGCGCGGGGGGCTAGGCCTTCAATCTGCCTTGTCCAAGACCTTGGGAACCCATGACGGATACGCCATTTTCCAAGACCGCCGCTTCGCGTAGAAATGTCCTGTCTGGCCTCGGCCTTCTAAGTTTGATGGGCGCCGGAATCCTCCCCATGCCTGCAATCGCCGAATCCACCCCCGCCGCCCAGCGTCACCGCCAGCGGATCGAGGATCTGATCGGCGCCATGACGCTGGAGGAGAAGGCCGGGCAGTTGAACCTGCTGGCCGACCCCTTCCGCTGGCTGCCCAAGGCGGTGAACCCGCTGGACGGACAGGGCAACCCGGCCCGCGTCACCGCCCTGATCCGCGAGGGCAAGGTCGGCTCCCTGTTCAACGGCGTCGGCGCCGAGGCAGGCCGCCGGATTCAGCAGGTGGCGGTGGAAGAGAGCCGCCTGAAGATCCCGCTGCTGTTCGCGGCGGACGTGATCCACGGCATGACCACCATCTTCCCGGTGCCGCTGGGCGAGGCGGCCTCGTTCGACCCTGACCTGTGTCGCCGCACGGCCCGCGCCGCCGCGCGTGAACTGGCGGCCTCTGCGGTTCACCAGACCTATGCGCCGATGGTGGATGTGGCGCGCGATCAGCGCTGGGGCCGCAACGTCGAGGGCGCAGGCGAGGACGTGCTGCTGAACAATGTACTGGCGGCGGCGCGGGTGCATGGCTTCCAGGGCGACAAGGGGTTGGATGATCCCGAGGCGGTTCTGGCCACCGCCAAACACATGGCCGCCTATTCCGCCGCCATCGGCGGGGTCGAATACAACACCACGGACATGAGCGAGCAGACCCTGCGCGGGGTCTTCTTGCCGCCGTTCCGCGCCTCGGTCGATGCGGGCGCGCTGGCGATCATGAGCGCCTTCAACGACGTCAATGGCGTCCCGGCCTCGGGCAATCGCAAGCTTCTGACCGACATCCTGCGCGGGGAGTGGGGTTTCGAGGGCTTCGTCCTGTCCGACTACACCTCCGAGCAGGAGCTGGTGGCCCACGGCTTCGCCGAGGACGCCCGCGACGCCGCCCGCCTGGCCTTCAACGCCGGGGTCGACGTGTCGATGGTGTCGGGCCTTTACCTGGAGCATCTGCCGGGGCTGGTGCGGTCGGGCGAAGTGTCGATGGCGCGGCTGGACGAGGCGGTGCGCCGGGTCCTGAACGTCAAGGCGGCGCTGGGCCTGTTCGACGATCCCTATCGCGGCACTGACCCGGAGCGGGAGCGGGCTGTGGTGGGCGCGCGCCAGCACGTCGAACTGGCGCGCGAGGCGGGCCGCAAGTCGGTGGTCCTGCTGAAGAACGACAACAACCTGCTGCCGCTGAACAAGCGCCAGAAGATCGCCCTGATCGGCCCGTTCGCCGATGACGTCGACAACGTCTGGGGGCCGTGGTCGATCTGGGGAATGCCCGAGCGGCGGGTGTCGCTGGAGGCCGGGTTCCGCGCGGCGATGGATGACCCGTCCCTGCTGACCATTGCGCGGGGTTCGGGCATCGAGGCGCCGCTGAATGGGGGCATCGAACAGGCCGTCGCCGCCGCCCGCGCCGCCGATGTGGTGGTGCTGGCCATTGGTGAAGGCCAGCAGATGTCTGGCGAGGCCCAGTCGCGCACCGAGGTCGTCGTGCCTGCACCCCAGCAGGCGCTGGTCGAGGCCGTGGCGGCGACCGGCAAACCCGTCGTCATCCTGCTGCGAAACGGACGGGCGCTGGCGCTGGAAGGGGCGGTCAAGAATGCCCAGGCCATTGTCGTGACCTGGTTCCTGGGTGAGCAGATGGGCAACGCCGTCGCCGATGTGATCTTCGGCGACCACGGACCGTCGGCGCGCCTGCCCGTCAGCTTCCCGCATCGTTCGGGCCAGCAACCCTATTCCTATGACCGCAAGACCACGGGCCGCCCCGCCAATCCCGATCTGGCGCAAGAGGAATACAAGGCCCGCTATCGCGAGACGCCCAATACGGCCCTCTATCCCTTCGGCTTCGGCCTGAGCTACGGCGACATCGCCTATGGCCCGATCCAGATGGAGACGGACCAGTTGCAATGGACGGGAACGATTGAGATCGCCGCCATGATCACCAACCGGGGACGGCGTGAGGCAGAGGAGCTGGTGCAGCTCTATATCCACGACCGCGTCGCCAGCCTGACCCAGCCGGGGCGGCTGCTGAAGGACTTCAAGCGGATACGCCTGCGGCCCGGCCAGCAGGAGAAGGTCAGCTTCACCCTGAACCCCCGCCAACTGGGCTTCATCGGGGCGGACGAGGCCTATCGGATCGAGCCTGGCCTGTTCGATGTCTGGATCGCGCCGCACGCCCAGGGGGGCGTCGCCTCGACATTCCGGCTGATTGGGCCGCCTTCGATCACCGATGGTCGTTGACCGGAGGGGCGGCAGGGCTTAACGACGCCGCCGTTTGCCCGAAGCATGATTGCATCTCACGGGGGCCGCCGCGCGGTCGCTGTGCAGACGCGAACACGCTCTGCGGCGATCTGCCTCGGTTCTGGCTGGATTTGCGTGTAGGAGTGCGCCCATGACGACGAAGATTCTTCCCGGCGCGACAGGCGTCCTGGCCCTGGCCGACGGCACCATCCTGCAGGGAATCGGTGTCGGCGCGACCGGTTCGGCCCTGGGCGAGGTGGTCTTCAACACCGCCATGACCGGCTATCAGGAAATCCTGACCGACCCGTCGTACATGAGCCAGATCCTGGCCTTCACCTTTCCGCACGTCGGCAATGTCGGCACCAATCTGGAAGACATCGAACAGATCGGCGGCGGTTCGGACACCTCGGCGCGCGGCGCGATCTTCCGCGACGTGCCGACCGATCCGGCCAACTATCGTTCGGACGCCAGCTTCGATGACTGGATGAAGCGTCGCGGCGTCGTCGGCCTGGCGGGCGTGGACACCCGCGCCCTGACCAAGATCATCCGTGACAAGGGCGCGCCCCACGCGGTCATCGCCCACGATCCCAATGGCGACTTCGACCTCGACGCCCTGGTCGCCCAGGCCAGGGCCTGGACCGGCCTGGTCGGGCTGGATCTGGCCAAGCCCGCCTCGACGCTGCAGGCGTTCGAATGGGACGAAGGCCTGTGGGAATGGCCTGAGGGCCACCCCAAGACGCAGGGGCGCAAGAATGTGGTCGTCATCGACTATGGGGTGAAGCGCAACATCCTGCGCGCCCTGGCCTCGACCGGCGCAAAAATCACCGTGGTCCCCGCAACGACGACGGCGGAAGAGGTTCTGGCACGCAATCCTGACGGCGTGGTCCTGTCCAACGGTCCGGGCGATCCGGCCGCGACCGGCGAATACGCCGTGCCGGAAATCCAGAAGCTGGTCGCCAGCGGCAAGCCCCTGATGGGCATCTGCCTGGGCCACCAGATGCTGGCCATCGCCCTGGGCGCCAAGACCGTGAAGATGGAGCAGGGGCACCACGGCGCCAACCATCCGGTCAAGGATCTGACGACGGGCAAGGTCGAAATCGTGTCGATGAACCACGGCTTCACCGTCGACCGCGACAGCCTGCCGGACGCCGTCACCGAAACCCACGTCAGCCTGTTTGACGGCACCAACTGCGGCATCGCGGTCAAGGACAAGCCGATCTTCAGCGTGCAGCACCACCCGGAAGCCTCGCCGGGACCGACGGACAGCCTTTATCTGTTCGACCGGTTTGCAGACCTGATCGAACGCGCGTGAGCCGAGGGGCCGCCCGCTCAACCTATCTGAGCTGGCTGGCCCGAGCGCTGGCCCCCGTGGATGCATCGGCGTCTGCGGGCGGCCCCGACGACCTGGTTCTGGGCTATGCGACCGGCTATGGCCGGTGCGATGTCGAGGCCTTCGTGCGCTCGCTGCGGGCGGTGCATGACGGGCCTGTCGGCCTGTTCGTCGATCCCGATCCTGATTTCCGCGCATGGCTGGCGTCGCAGGGCGTCGAGACGCTGGATCCGACCGCCTGCGCCGGGTGGGCGCCTCTGCCGGTGGTGGCGCGGTTCGGCGACTATGCGCGCCTAATCGAAAGCCGTTCTGCGCTGCGCAACGTCCTGCTGACGGATGTGCGTGACGTGGTGTTCCAGGCCTCGCCCTTCGCCCAGCCGATCACCGGCCTGGAGGTCTTCGTCGAGGACGAGGACCACAGCCTGGGACAGAACCCCTTCCATTCCAAATATCTGCGCGCATTGGCGGGCGACGAGGTGACCGACACCATCGCCGACCGGCCGTGCCTGTGCGCCGGCACCATCATAGGCCCGGCGGCGGATGTGGCGCGCCTGTGCCGCCTGATCCTGACGCTGGGCGCCATTCCCCGCTCCAGCGTCGGCGGGGGCTTCGGCATCGACCAGGCGTCGCTGGAGCTGGCCGTGCATCAGGGACTGGTCGCGGCCTGCGTCCGGCCCAACTATTCGCGGGTCGCCACCCTGGGCCAGTGCATCGACGGCGTCGGCGTGGACGAGGACCGCATCACCAATCCTGACGGCTCGATCAGTCCGGTGGTGCACCAGTATGACCGCCATCCCGAACTGATGGGCCTGGTGCGGGCGCGATGGAGCGCAGAGGCGCGCGACCGTGTGCGCACGGGGCCGCAGGGTCTTTCACGCGTGCAGGCCAAGCTGAAGGCGACGCTGTCGCGTTATCTGATGGAGTTTCGCTGAGGCCCGTCAGGGCAGGGCGAAGAAACCGGTCTGGCCGCGCAGGGCGCTGGCCTTCATCACGGCGATCGGCGCCGCGTGCAGCCAATAGTCGGCGTCGTCCATCCGTTTCTCACGCCGCCGCTCCATGCCGCGCAGGCGGCGTTGTGCGGCGTTTTCGAGCAGGCGTGCGTGAAGTGCACGGGGTGACAGTTCGAAGATGGCGGGAGAGCCGGGGACGGCGACGGCGTCGGGGCCTTTGGGCTCCACCGCCGGACGGGCGATGGCGATGAACATCAGTGTCTCGAATGCAGGAGGAAGGTGCGCTTCTGCGCGGAGGAGATGTGGAATTAACCACAGGCTCTGTGGATAGTTCCTGACAGCGTCCGAAAAAAGTCCATGAATCGAAAGGCTTACCGCCTCGATCCGGACATACTGGTTACTGATTGGTTAATCCGTGACCGGAGGAGATGCTCAACGACCCGATTGTTTCCCAGTCGGCGGGTGAGGCCGGAGCCTGATCGGCGGAGAGGAAATCGCCTCGCGATTTCATCGACGCCGTCAAACAGGCTCCAGATCAGACTGGAGCATGCTGAATGCTCCAGTGGCAGTCCCTAGGGGAGTCGAACCCCTCTTTTCAGGTTGAAAACCTGACGTCCTAACCGATAGACGAAGGGACCGGCTGGGGCGGCGCATTTGCCCCGGATCGGCCCCTTCTGCAAGCGAAAAATTACGCCGCTTCCGCCTTTTGCGGCGCCAGGGCGTCCAGAGCCGGGATCAGGTCCGCAATCAGGTCCTCAACGTGCTCCAATCCGACCGACAGGCGCACCAGGCCGTCGCCGATTCCGGCGGTGGCCCGCTGCTCCGGCGTCATGGCGGCGTGGGTCATGGTGGCCGGGTGGGCGATCAGGCTTTCGACGCCGCCCAGCGATTCGGCCAGGGTGAAGATCTCCAGTTCTTCGACCAGTTCGCGCACCGCGTCGGTGCCGCCGTTCAGCTCAAAGCTGAGCATGGCGCCGGGACCGGCCTGCTGGGCCGCGACCAGGGCGTGGGTCGGGTGCGACTTCAGACCCGGATAGTGGACGACCTTGACCGCCGGGTGGGCGTCCAGAAGCTCGGCGATGCGGACGGCCGTGGCCTGCTGACGCTCGATGCGGGCGAACAGGGTGCGCACGCCGCGCAGGGTCAGATAGGCGTCGAAGGGCGAACCGGTGACGCCGGTGCAGTTGGCCCACCAGGCCAGGGTCTCGTGATCCGCAGCATCGGCCGAGACGACGGCGCCGCCGACCACGTCGGAATGGCCGTTGATGAACTTGGTCGTCGAATGCACCACGAAGTCGGCGCCCAGCTTGATCGGGTTCTGCAGCGCAGGCGACAGGAAGGTGTTGTCGCACACGACCTTGGCGCCCGCCGCATGGGCGCGGGTGCAGATGTCGGCGACATCGACCAGACGCAGCAGCGGGTTGGACGGGGTTTCGATCAACACCAGCTTGGGCTTCAGCGCCAGGGCGGCCTCCAGGGCTTCAGGATCGCCCTGATCGACCAGCAGCAGCTCGAAGTGGCCCTGACGCGCGCGGGCCGTCAGCAGGCGGCAGGTGCCGCCGTAACAGTCGTGCGGCGCGACCAGCAGGTCGCCGGGCACAAGCAGGCTCAGCGGCAGGTCGACGGCGGCCATGCCGGTGGCGGTGATGACGCAGCCTGCGCCGCCCTCCAGTTCAGCCAGGGTTTCGGCCAGGACGTCGCGGGTCGGATTGCCCGAGCGGCTGTAGTCATATTTCCGCTTCTGGTCGAAACCGGCGAAGGAATAGTTGGACGACAGATAGAGCGGCGGCATGACAGCGCCGTGGGCCGTGTCCGAATCCACGCCCGTGCGGGCGGCGATGGTGTGCGGATCAGCGGGGCGGCGGGTCATGCTTTGATATCCTTGAAGGCGGTGCGGAGGATGTCGCCGACGAAGGCGTCCTCCTTGAGGAAGGCGTCGTGGCCAAAGAGGGAGGGGGCTTCGACGAAGCGCCACAGGGTCGGCAGCCGCGCGGCCAGTTCGCGGATGTCGTCAATCGGCACCAGACGGTCGGAGGTGAAGCCGATCAGGGTGACGGGGGTGGTGATGTTCTCCGGCGTGACGCTGTGGCGGTCCAGAGAATCGGACATCGACAGCCAGCGGGCCGGGGTGGTGTGGGTGCGATAGGCCTCGCCGCGCGCGGTCAGATATTCGCAGATCGGATAGGCCCCGCCGACGGCGTCGGGGGCGGTGGTCTCGAACCGGTCGTTGAACTCTTCGGCGGTGCGGTAGGTGGTCATGGCAAGCTCACGGGCCAGGGCCACGCCTTCTTCGGGGCGACCGGCGTCGACGGCGAACTGCAGGATGCGGCGCTGGATGCCGCGCCAGGCGGTGGCCTGCGGATGGGCGCGGTGGGCGGCGGAGACGACGATCAGCTGCTCGGCCCAGTCGGGGTAGAGCTCGGCGAAGGCCAGGGCGACCATGCCGCCATACGAACAGCCGACGAAGGCGGAGACGCGCTCGATCTTCAGATGGTTCAGCACCAGGCCCAGCAGGCGGGCCTGATCCTGGGTGGTGATGGTGACGGGGGTGTCCAGGAACTCGGCGCCGGGCGCGAAATCCACGGCCAGGACCTGATAGCGCGACAGGTCGATGGGGCCGCGCACCGACACGGCGCCTGACCACCAGCCCAGGCCGTTGGTCTCGGTCCGGTGGACGAAACGACCGGCTGAAATGCCGCCGGCGACGACCACGACAGGCGCGCCTGCACGGCCGTGCAGACGGCCTACGATGTTGGGCTGGTTCAGTTTTTCGCCTGAGGCCAGGCGGAAGTCGGCGGGAATGGCGACGATGACGTCACGCGCGCCGCCCCGTTCGCGGCCAGCCTCGCGCACGGGGGCGTCAATCGGCTCGACCCGACAGTCGGGGTCTTCCAGCAGGGATGTTTCAGCAAGGGTCATCATCGTCTTCCGCATCGTCTCGCCTCAGCAAGTTCTCGATGCGGTGACAGATCGTGGAGCGTCGCCTCGTCGATGCTCCACTCATCTCTCGCGGCCCGAAGGACCCCGCAGGAGTTGGCACCGTTTCGGAGGGTTAGTCCGATGGTTGCCCCAGCGTCAAAGGGCCTAATCCCTCGGCTGGTCTTGATGAGTGACTTTACGTTGGTTGCAGCGCGTCATTTCGTCAAGAGAAAAATTCCACCCCACATTAGGGATGCTACGCAGGTTGAAGGGGTGAAATGGACCGAAAATCCCACGCGACGAAAAATTCATCCAAGCGCGCTTGACAGGATGGGGGGCGAGCCATCACCCTAAGGCTCAGATTTAACCGGATCCCGTCTGTGCAACAGCGCTCGATCATCGCCGCAACTTCCGCCGTCGCGCTCACCGCGACGCCCTTCGGCATGATTATCACCGGTACGACCACCACCATGCCCCCCAGGGCGGGACGAGTTTAGCACGCCGGAACCCCGGCAAGGCAGAACCCCAACCCCGCCCGGATCGCCAGGCGGGGTTTTTTGATTTGACCCCACGCACCCCACCGAAACCCGAGAAACCCGATGTCCGTCTCACTCGCTGTCGTAGAGAACCCTGAGAAACCGGCCTTAGCCGCCCAGACCGCCGAGGTCGTGGTGCTGAAGTTCGGTTCGTCCATCCTGCGCAGCCCGGCCGAGGCGCCGCTGGTCGCATCCGCCGTCTATGGCCATGTGCGGGCCGGGCGTAAGGTGGTGGCGGTGGTTTCGGCCTTCGGCGGGGCGACGGACCGGCTGCTGGCCGAGGCGCGCGCGCTGGGCCTGTCGCATTCCAACGACCTGCTGCCCGGCTATGTGGCGCTGGGCGAGGAGAAGTCGGCGGCTCTGGTGGCCATCGCCTGCGACCGGATCGGCCTGGACTCCTGCGCCCTGTCGGTCAGGGAGCTGGGCATCGTCGCCGAGGGCGAGCCGGAGCATTCGCGCCCCAGCGGCCTGCGTCCCGATCATCTGAAACAGGCGCTGGACCGGCACGAGGTGGTGGTGGTTCCCGGCTTCGGCGCCGTGAAGTCGGACGGCAAGGTGGCGCTGCTGGGACGTGGCGGATCGGATCTGACGGCGGTCTTCCTGGCGGCGGAGCTGGGTCTGAACAAGGTGCGCCTGGTCAAGGATGTGGACGGTCTCTACGACCACGACCCGAACGATCACGCCGCCCCGGCCCTGCGTTACCGTCGCGCCTCGTGGGATGTGGCGCGCAAGCTGGGCGGCGCGCTGGTGCAGCATGACGCCATCGACCTGGGCGAAAGCCGGGGCGTGGAGATCGAGGTCGCGGCTCTAGACAGGGCCGACGGCACGGTCATCGGCGAACGTTCGGCCCCTCCCGGCCCTGCGCCCGCCCTGCCGCCGCTGAAGGTGGCGGTCGCCGGTTGCGGCGTGGTCGGCGGCGGGGTGCTGGGGCGGCTGCTGGCGGACCCACGCTATGACGTGGTCGGGGTGCTGGTGCGCAATCCGAACAAGGTGCGCGACGTGGCCTGTCCGCAGTCGCTGTTCACCGCCGATGCCGACGAGCTTCTGTCACGCAAACCTGACATTGTCCTCGAAGCCCTGTCCGAGGGCGAGGCCGGTCACGCCCTGATCCGCGCCGCGCTGGAGGCCGGCTGCGACGTGGCCAGCGCCAACAAACAGGCGGTCAGCCGTGATCCAGGCGGCCTGCAGGACCTGGCCAAGCTCAAGAAAAAACGCGTCTTCTGGTCGGCCTCGGTCGGCGGCGGCGCGCCGATGGTCGAGACGGTCCGCGCGGCCCGCGCGGCGGGCGAGGTGGTCGGGTTCGAGGCCGTCCTGAACGGCACGGTCAATTTCATGTTGGAGCGTCTGGGCGACGGCGCCGCCTTCTCCGAGGCCCTGGCCGACGCCCGTGCGGCGGGCTTCGCCGAGGAGGACCCCTCGTCGGACCTGGAAGGTCTGGATGCGGCGGCCAAGGTGCGCCTGCTGGCGTTCGAAGCCTTCGGCGTCTCTCCTGCGGTCGAAGACGTGCCGCGCGACCATCTGACGGAAGCCACCGACGCCAGCGGCGGCGTGCGCCAGCTGGGCGCCGCCTATCTGAAGGACGGGGCCATCACGCCTTCGGTGTCGCTGAGCGCCGATCACGGCGATCCGCTGTTCTCCAACCTGCGGGGCGAGGGCAATGCGCTGAAGGTTTACGGCGCCGACGGCCGCGTCTGGCGTTGCCGGGGCCGCGGCGCCGGCCGCTGGGCCACGACCGAGAGCATCATGGCCGATTTGGCGGAAATCGTGCGTCTGCGCCGCGCCGACGCGGGCCTGAACTAGATCATGGCTGTCTTCACCCCTGTCTCCATCGACGAGGCGAAGGCCTTTCTCGCCGGGTACGACCTGGGCGAGGTGGTCGAACTGACGCCCATCGCCGAGGGGGTGGAGAACACCAACTATCGGCTGGAGACGGCGAACGGCCGTTTCGTCCTGACCCTGTTCGAGGGGCGCACGGACGAGGCGTCTCTGCCCTTCTGTCTGGGGCTGACCGCCCATCTGGCGGCGCGCGGCTTTCCCTGCCCGACGCCGATCGAAGACAGGGCGGGCGCCTGGCTGGGGCGTCTGAACGGACGGGCGGCGGCGGTGATCGAATGGAAGACCGGCGCCTGGCTGCGCCATCCGTCAGAGGCCGAACAGGCGGCGGCGGGCGCGGTTCTGGCGCGCCTGCACCAGACGGCGGCGGGCTTCGAAATCCAGCGCGAGAACCCGGTGGGACCGGCCATGTGGCGACGTCTGGCCGACCGTTGCGCGGCGGGGGCGTCGGGCGAGGACCGGGTGCTGCTGGATCAGGTCGAGGCGGCTCTGGCGCGGCTGGGCGATGTGTTCGGCGCTGACCTGCCGGGCGGGCCGATCCATGCCGACTATTTCCCCGACAACATCCTGTTCGAGGGCGGACAGGTGTCGGCGGTCATCGACTTCTATTTCGGCTGCAACGGCGCCTTCGCCTATGACCTGGCCATCGCCCTGTCGGCCTGGGGCTTCGACGCCGAGGGGCGGGCCATGCCGGGCGCCATCGCCGCCTTCCAGCGCGGCTATGAATCCGTGCGCCCGCTTAGCGACGCAGAGCGGGCGGCCCTGCCCAGACTGGGCGAGGCGGCGGCCCTGCGGTTCACCCTGACGCGCCTGCACGACCGCATCTTCCACGACCCCTCCAAACTGGTGACGCCCAAGGACCCGGCGGTCTTCCTGCGCCGCCTGGAGCACTGGCGCGCGGTCGAAACGGCCTGAGGGATCAAGCCGGCCTTCGCGATCAAATCCGCGAATAGATGAACCGCGGAATGTGGAAGCTGCGCATGTTCAGGATCACGCCGGCGACCTTGCCTCCGGCGGATGTGATGCGTTCGATCAGGTTGGCGGCGACGGCGGTGCGGGTTTCCTCGGCCTCCACCACGATCACCGAGGCTTCGGCCAGGGGGGCCAGAAGAAGGGCGACGGTGGAGCGGTGCAGGGCGGGCGCGTCGATGATGATGACGGGATAAAGCGGACGCAGGCCGTCGATGAAGGTCCGCCAGCGCGCCTCAGAGATATTGGAGCCCGCGCGGGCCATCGGCGTGGTGACGTGCAGATTGCTGTTCTCCACCTGCAGCACATAGGGGCTGCTGGCGATCTTGGTCAGTTGCGCGCCTGCCGAATGCAGGCCCAGGGCGATCCCGTCCGAGGCGATGGGTTCGGCGTCGATCAACAGGGTCGGCACGCCGGAGCGGAAGGCCGAGGCGATAGCCAGGTCCAGGGCGATGCTGGTCACGCCCACGCCGTCTTCGGGACCGGCGACCACCATGACGCCCGATCCGCTGGGCGTCTCGCGCAGGCGGCGCAGCACCAGGGCGGCGTCGTCGCCGGTCAGGCGTTGCGGCAAGGGCCGCCAGCGCGGCATCAGCGTCTGGTTTTCGTCGTCCATCAGCGGCACGGCGGCCAGCACAGGATTGCGCAGTCGGCTCTCCACGTCGCGCGGCGTGACCATGACCGGCGAGGCGGCGGCCGAGACGATGATCACGGCCAGCGCCGCCAGAATCCCGACCAGCAGACCGGCGGCCAGGATCAGCATACGCCCGGTGCGGGCCTTGGTCGGGATCTGGGCGGCCTCGATGACGCGGACGTTGGCGTTGGCTCCGGCGATGCTGTTCTGCAGGCGGGTGTCCTCGGCGTTTCCGGCGACGCTGCGATAGGCGGTTTCGGTCAGGGTGCGCTGGCGCACCAGTTCGCGATAGCGCGGGCCGATCTCGACCAGTTGGGCCAGGCGCGTGCGTGAGTTGGACAGGGCCTGATCGACCTGAGCCTTGCCCGCGCGCAGGCCGGCCAGTTCGCCGCGCGTGGTGGCCAGCTGGGTCTCGATCTGCTGACGGACAGGATTGGGGCCGCTGCGGACCAGATCGGTCTGGGACTGAGGCGCGGCGGCGATCTGGGCCTCCAGATCGGCGATCTGACGGTTCAGCTCGACCACCAGCGGATAATCTGCGGCATAGCGGGCGGCGGCGACGCGCTGGCGCTCGCGCAGCAGCATCAGATTCTGGGTCAGGGCGGTGACCTGCTGGGACCGGGTCTGGTCCGTGTTCAGCGGAATCTCGGGATTGGCCGCGCGCAACTGGTCCGACAGGCGGTCGGCGCGGGCGGCGGCGGTGGCGATCAACTGCGACTGCGCCGCCACCTGGGCCGTCAGGGCCGTCTGCTGTTGCTGAACGGCCTGAACCTCCTGGTCGAAGTCGCCGATGGCGTAGCGGTTGGACAGGTCGGCGATCTGGCTTTCCGTCGCCGCCAGCTGATCGGCCAGTTCGCGCTGCTGGTCGGTGACGGCGGCGCTGTCGGAGCGCTGGAAGATCTCACGCCGGTTGGCGATGTAGCTGCGCACCAGGCGATTGACGAAATCGGCGGCGACCTGCGGATCGCCGTGACGCAGCCGCACCTCGATCGTGTTCGACTGCGGCACGTTCTGGATGCTGAGGTCGCGGTCCAACTGCTCCAGGGCGCGGTTCATGCCCACGGCGCCATCGCCGATCTTGGGATAGACGCGGGCCAGGCCGATGTCCGTCAGGGTCTTTTCGCGCAGCTCTCGCGAGCCGAGAATCTCCATTTCCGCATGGACGATCTGGGCGCGGTCAAAGGTCGGCAGACCGCCGTTCGGATCATCGCCGACCGAGCGGCGGAACACATATTCGTCGCCCAACAGGATCAGCAGGCGAGACTGGGCCGTATAGACCGGCTTGGCGAAGGTCGCCGCCGCCAGGGCCAGCAGCACAGGGATCAGCAGGGCGATCAACGCCTTGCGCCAGTGATAGAAGACCGGCGTCGCCAGATCGCGGATCGTCACCGTCAGACCCTGGTGGGAAGGACGTCGTTCACGCACATCTGTCGGGGTTTGATCGGTCAATACGCGGGCTCTGGGCGGACGGATCCCGGCGGCCGGGCCGAGGCTGTCACTCCAGCCCATCCTATATGTCTCTGAGTCGCATGATAAAGGCCAGCGCGGCATTGGCTTTCTTCGCGAAAGTACAGAAAGATGCGCTATGCGGCCGCACGCGAGTCGGTCGGAGATGGAGAGCCGATGTCCCCCTGGCGACTATGTGTGATCGCTCTGGCGTTGCTGGCCTCCGCCTGCGCCTCCAATGGCGGGCGAGACAGCGCGCAACCCTATGATTTCGCGCCCTGGGGGCAGGACGACTACCAGTACCGGCTGGGGGCGGGCGATGCGCTGCGCCTGTCGTTCATCGTCGAGGACGGACTGGACAAGGATGTGACCCTGGGCCCGGACGGGCAGGGGGCGTTTCCGGTCGTCGGGCCCATTCCGGTCGGCGGCCTGACCGTGCGCGACGCCAGCCAGCGGCTGACCGAGGCCTATGCGCCGGTGCTGCGCAATCCCCAGGTCCAGATCAGCGTCGTCACCTATGGCGCGTCCCAGATCTATGTCGGCGGCGAGGTCAAGACGCCGGGCGTGGTGCAGATCAGGGGCGAGATGAACACCGCCCAGGCCATCCTGGCGGCGGGCGGCTTCGCCGAGACGGCGGGCACGGGCAAGGTCGTCATCCTGCGTCGCGTCGCAGACGGACGCCTGGCCTCGCGCATCGTGGACGCCGGCGCCCTGATCAACGCCGACCAGCGTCAGGACTTTCTGCTGCATCCTGGCGATCTGGTCTTCGTGCCGCGCAGCCGGATCGCCGAGGTCAATCTGTTCGTGCGCCAGTATCTGAATGGCATCCTGCCCTTCAACTTCGGCTTCAGCTACGACCTGAACCGCTTCCGATGAGCGGGCTGTCCCGGCTGGCCGGCGCGTCGCGCTATCTGACGGCCATCGTCGAGCAGGGACTGTTCTCGCTGCTGAACCTGGGCGTCGTCCTCGTGCTGGGTCGGCTGATGACGCCGGAGCGGTTCGGCGCCTGCATCTTCTGGTTCGCGGTCGCCTATGTGCTGGCCAGCGTCCAGAACGCGGTCAGCGTGGCGCATCTGCAGGTTCTGCCCGCCGCAAAGGGCCATGATCCGCTGCGGCTGGAGACAGAGCGGGTGATGCTGGCGGCGACCGGCGTGTTTCTGCTGCTGGCCGCGATCGGCACGGCGCTGGGCGCGGGTTTCGCCAGTCGCGCCGGGGCGTTCGGCGTCTGGACCGCCGTCCTGTTCGTGCCCGCCTATCTGCTGCAGCAATATGTCCGCCTGACCTGTTTCAGCCGGGGCGAGGGGCTGACGGCGACGGTTCAGACCGGCGCGGTTCTGGTGGTCGCGGTGATCCTGTTGGCGGGGGGCGCCTTCGTCTTCAGGCCTTTGACCGCCGAGAATGTGCTGGGCCTGATGGGCGCGGCCTACGCCCTTGTCGGACTGGCGGGGCTGTGGCGGGCCAGCGCGGGGCTGCGGCATGGCCTGTCCGGCGCCTTGGGCGGTTATCTGGCCTATGCGCGACAGTCCGGCTGGCTGTTCCTGGGCGTGTCGAGCACGGAAATCCTGGCGCGTTTCTATGTCTTCGCCGTGGGCGCCGCCTATGGGCCGGGCGTTCTGGCGGCCCTGTCGTTCAGCCAGACCTTCCTGCGTCCCGCACCCCTGCTGGCCTCGTCATGGAGCATGGCGGCGCGCAGCGATCTGGTGGCGAAACGCGAGGCCAGGAACTGGCGCGGTTATGTCGGCCTGCTCGGCGTGTCAGCCCTGGCGGGCGTGGTGTTCTCGATCCTGTGGGCGGGCGTGATCTGGGCGGCGTGGCCGATGATCACCGCCTTCCTGTTCGATGACAAATACGCCGACGCCCGCTGGATGTTGCCGCTGTGGGGGATCAGCGCGGCCTTCGGCTTCATGCAGGTGGTGGTGTCGACGGGGCTGCAGATACTGAAGGCGTTCAAGGCCCTGGCCCTGGCCAACGCCGCCGCCTCCGCCGTCGCCGCCGCCGGCGTGCTGTGGGGCATTCATCACTTGGGGGCAGGCGGGGCGATCCTGGGCACGGCGGCCGGGCAGGCGCTGGAGGCGGCGGCCATGCTGGCGGTTCTGGTCGTCGTGATCCGGCGGCTGTCGTCCGAAGCCAGGCCCCGAACCTAGGCGCGGATGAACCGACGCTCGATCTCGATGCCCAGCAGCAGAAGCACCGTGCCGAAGATCGAGTTGGCGGTGAAATAGCTGCTTTCCATGAAGTTGTGGCCGAACACCATCAAGGGAAACACGCCCAGGACCAGCGCTGCGCCGAAGGCCTGATGCTGCGGTCCGCCGACCGTCTGGCCGATCAGCGCCAGACCGCCGCCCAGCCAGCGGAAAAGGATGATGACAGACCCGACCAGCCCGACCAGACCCGTCGTCACCGCCAGATCCAGAAACCCGTTGTGCGCCTCGTTGGTGAAGGCGTCGGGTTGAGCGAACCAGGCGTCGGTCTGCAGGCTGGGCTGGACGCTGGGATCAATGTCCCAGAAGCCGCCGAAGCCCCAGCCGCGGATGGGGCGCTTGACGAATTCGTCCCAAACGAATGCCCAGACGTCGGTGCGCTGGGTGAAGGTGATCCCCGCAAACGGCGCCCATGGATCAGCCGCCGTCACGTAGCAGAAGGCCAGCCAGCCGAACACGAGGCTGGCCGCAATCAGCGCGCCCAGCACCATCAGGCCGTAACGGATGATCCTTCTCTGGGCCATGATGACGACAATGACGGGTGTGGCGCTGACCAGGGCGGCGAACAGGCCAAGACTGGTCTTCGATTGGCTGGCGACCAGAAGCACGACGGACAGGAACGTCACCGTCCACCAGAACAGCCGCGCCTTCCACGTCTCACGCGACCAGGCATAGGCGCCGCAGACGAAGCCCGACAGCAGCATCACCGCGCCCAGCGTGTTCTTGTGCGAATGGATGGCGGCCAGACCCAGGTCGGTCATCGAGATTCCGGGCATGACCGCCCATGACGCCAGATCGACAGCCACCAGAATGGCGCATCCGACAGCCAGGGCCAGATGCAGGCGGCGGCTGTCCTTCAGTCCGATCGTGATGGCGATGCAGATCAGCAGATTGACCACATAGAGGATCAGGCGCCGGGTCGAGACGGCGGGGTCCAGCGCCCATCGCGTCGTCAGGGCGAACCAGCCGAACAGGATCAGCAGGGGCAGCAGCCGCAGCGCCATCCCCGGCAGGTCCGCGCGCCTGAACCACAGAATCGGCGCCGACAGTCCCAGCAGCCCCAGCCAGATCAGCCGGTTGATCGGCGAGGTTTCGGCGCCCCCGGTCAGCGGGTCCAGCGTGATGTCGTGCTGATATGGATTGGGGCCGATGCAGATATAGAGCAGCATCAGCACCAGAACGGCTCCCGCCCACAGGGCCAGGACTTGATCCGCCTGATGACCGCGCGCCTCCTGCACGGCGTCGATGCGGCCCAGCCAGTCTTCCTTGACGGAGGTTCCGGTCACGTGTTCGGGCGGTCAGGCGTCTTGAGCCTGAGGCGGAACGACAGGGCGTCGAGCAGGCCCAGCCCCAGACCATAGAAGCCGCGCAACAGATAGCGTCTCCACAACCGTTGGGGCTCGCGCGCCAGACGGTAAAGCCAGACCAGGCCGCGATCCTCCATCCACTGCGGCGCGGGGGGCGTGCGGCCGATGATGGTGCTGATCGAACTGCCGATGCACAGGCCCAGGCCCGTGGCGCGACCGTCTTCGATCAGCCGCTGGCAGAATTTCTCCGACTGGGGCGGACCCATGGCGACGAAGACGAACCGGGCCGGGTGGGCGGCGACGAAGTCAATGGCGGCGGTGACGGCCTCGGGCTTGTTGATGAAGCCCATCGGCGGATTGTGGTGGGCGATGTTGGTCAGGCTGAACTGGCGGGCCAGATCGGCGATCACTTCGTCTTCGCCGCCGATGATGGTGATGGCCTCGTTCGGGGCGATTATGCGTTGAAACAGGATATCAACGATATGGGCGCCGGGTGCGAATCCCAGATCGACACCGCCGAACCGCGCGGCCTGTTTCAGGACACGGCTGTCATTGGTGCTCAGCCAGGCGTCGGCGCTGATGCGGTTGAACTCGTCATCCTTGCGGCGCAGCCAGGCGTGCTCGGCGTTTGGCGTGATCAGAATATCAAAGGGCAGGCTGGCCGGGCGGGCGGCGACCGCAGCCACTGCCTCGTCCAGAGACAGGGCATGGAAACGCAGGCCCGCGAAATGGACCTCTGGCCAGGAGACAAGGGTGCGGCTGGTGGGAAGACTGTTCATTGATGCGACTGCTGTGCTCTACGCGCAGCATGAATGCAATTTGCTTGCCGGGATCGTGGTGACGCAGGTGGCGTGGCCTGGTTCTTGATAAGATGCCGCACATGATCGACGCCGCCTTTCCCATGCCCCACGACCAATTGACGCCGCCGCGACTGGCGGGCGGACGCGATGTGCGCGGGGGGCTGGCGCTGAAGCGGGCCATGGATGTGGCGATCTCCGGCGCGCTGCTGATCGTGCTGTCGCCCTTCCTGGCCGCGATCGGTCTGGCGGTGAAGGCGACGTCGCCGGGGCCGGCCTTCTACGGCGTGGACTGGGTGGGGCAGGGCGGCCGCCGCTTCCGGGGCTACAAGTTCCGCACCATGGGCGTCGGCGCCGACCAGCAGGAAGCGGCCCTGCAGGCCCAGAACGAGATGAACGGCCCGGCCTTCAAGATGGAGAACGACCCGCGCATCACGCCGTTGGGCCGGTTCCTGCGGCGCTACAGCCTGGATGAACTGCCCCAACTCTGGAGCGTGCTGAAGGGCGATCTCAGCCTGGTCGGGCCGCGCCCGCCGCGCACCCATGAGTATGCCCAGTTCACGCCCTTCCAGATGGGCAAGATGGCGGTCAAGCCGGGCATCACCTGTCTGTGGCAGGTCGAGGGCCGCCACCGGATCAGCGACTTCGACGACTGGGTGCGGCTGGACGTGCGCTATATTGAGACATGGTCGCTGTGGCTGGACGTGAAGATCCTGTTCCGCACGGCGGGCGTGGTGCTGCGGGGGACGGGCGTATGAGCGTGGACATCAGCGTCGTCATCCTCAGCTATGACCGGGTGCATCTGCTGGAGCGGACGCTGCGTGGCTGTGCAACGCAGGGCGGTGACTGGGGCGGGTTCGAGATCATCGTCGTCGACAACCACCCGGACGAACTGGCGCGGTCTCTGGTCGAGGGGCTGGCGGTCGAGACGGGCGTGGCCATGACCTATCTGGCCGATCCGCGCCGCAACATCTCCATCGTCCGCAACAAGGGGATCGCAGCGGCCCAGGGGCGCTACGTCGCCTTCATCGACGATGATGAAGAGCCGCAGCAAAACTGGCTGGCCGAACTGACCGCCTGTCTGGACCGCACCGGCGCCGACGCGGCGTTCGGGCCGAAGCTGCCGGAGTTCGAGGGCGGGCGCGCGCCCGACTGGGACCCGGAAGGCTGGCGCTACACGCTCGACTTTCAGATGGCGGCGGACGAGGAGATCCATATGTTCGGGCGGCTGCGCAAGCGCGGCAAGGGCCTGGGCAGCGGCAACGCCGCCTTCCGGGTCGCCACCTGCCTGTCCGGGCCTGAACCGTTCAGCGTCGCCTTCGGCAACGCCAATGGAGAGGACACCCAACTGCTGTTTCGGCTGGCGATGGCGGGCAAACGCTTTGTCTGGTGCCCCGGCGCCGTGGTGCGCGAGTTCATCGAGATCAGCCGCGCGCGTCCCGACTATATGGTCACGCGGATGAAGCGGGGATCGCAGCACTATGCCGTGTGCCGGATCGACACCAGCGCCAACAAACCCCTGACCACGGCCAAGGTGGCGCTGCTTGGATTGGCCCAGATGACGGTCCACGCCGGTCTCTATGTGGCCAGCGGCGAGTTTCTGGACCGCCAACGCCGCTATGATCACCGCATCGGCATGGCCAAGGGGTTGGGCAAGCTGACCTGGACGGCACCGATCGGCTTCATCGAGGAGAAGGCGGCGTGAGCGGGGCATCTCCCGACCTGACGCTGGCCATTCTGACCTATGACCGGCCCGCAGGGCTAGAGGCGACGCTGATGTCGTGTCTGGCCCAGCAGAATCGCCTGAATCTCAGCATCGAGATCGTCGTGGTCGATAATCACCCCAGCGGCAGCGGCCGGGCGGTGGTGGAGGCCATTTCGTCCCAGACCCAATGGCCCATCCGCTATGTGTCTGACCTGACGCGCAACATGGCGACCCTGCGCAACCGGGGCTTCGCCGAGGCGCGCGGGCGCTGGCTGGCGGTCATTGATGATGACGAGACGGCGGCCGACGACTGGACCGACGCCCTGGTCGGCGCCCTTCAGGCCACCGACGCCGACATCGCCGTGGGCCCGCGTTTCGCCGTATTCGAGGCGGGCGCGCCGCCTGCCTATGATCCGCAGGGGCGTCAGTTCGTGCGCGACCTGCACCTGCCCGATCTGGCCGAGGTCGAACTGACCGGCCCAACCGGCAGGCCGCGCTATGGTCTGGGCACCGGCAACTCCATCTTCGACATGGCGCGCTGTTTCCCGAATGGAGAGGCGGCGATGCGAGAAGCGTTCGGCGATGCGGGCGGCGAGGACGCGGAACTGTTCGTGCGCCTGCACCGGCAGGGGCGAAGCATCGTCTGGGCGGCGCGCGCCAGAGTGACCGAAGTCGTGTCCCGGAACAGGAC
>ERZ1739169.10-NODE-10-length-136121-cov-30.500544_pt1 | contig 136121 bp, 117 predicted proteins | sample MGYA00581756_ERZ1739169 | MGnify/ENA primary metagenome ERZ1739169 (study PRJEB40789, sample SAMEA7425667) | Salamandra salamandra | biome: salamander skin | place: Germany | collected 2020-03 | study: cvxcv | reverse complement strand
CGTCTTCGGCGATGGACTGATGAGTAACATCAACCCTAGCCCCGACCGGATGCTTCATCCCATGGCGATGGTGGCGTTTACGCCTAATGTTTCAGCCCCACTTCGTATCCATTCTTTCCAGAGGGTGTTAGTTTGCGGCTGTCAGGCGAGGAAGTGTCACGTTTCAACGAGATCGTTCAGATTTACGCTCGCGACAACCTATTCTACGTAGGCGAACCGCCCGAACTCCACGAAGCCTTCAGAGAGTGCCAACACTACATCGTGCACACGAACGGCTCCAATCACCGGACCCCGATAGTGGATGGATGGATGGCCGAAGTCCTTGAGGTGTGGGAGCCAGGCTAACCTCGTCAGTAAGGATGATATGCGGCATCCGTCACGTGAAAAGCGAGCGTCGCTTCCAAGCGAAGCCGTTGGCCCTGCGAAGATTGACGGCTGAACAAGGTGGGAATGCCCATCCAAGCTCAAGTAAGTTGAGCTGCGTTTGCGATAGACGCTGATGACAACGGGAGTGCCGTCATGGCGCTTCGCCCGGACTTCGCCACGCGGGCCGCTGATGGATGGCAAAGGATGCTCCTGCTTTCTAGGGCGTCAGGCCGGTGTTGAAGATGACATGCCGGATCAGGCTGTAGCCACCATGATTCCGGATCAAGAGCCGGGTCTGGTCCACGATCCCCCTCGACGCCCTCGATACCCTCTTCATCACTGCCCCAATCGAAGTTCGTGGTGCGGCGCGTGAAGTGGCTTAGCTGCTGCCGCGTCGTGCTGTTGATGCGGGCTGACAGCCAGAACCCGGGCATGAGCGGGAGCGTCCGCCCGAAAGGGAAGGGCGGAGTTCTACGGGGCTCCGGGCAGGAGGCTTGTCCACGGAAAGACGGTACCTCCGATTGTATGGTCTATCAGCTGACCAATAATCATTTCGTCGAACCCACCTTGGATAGGTGGCGTTCAGGGTTGCGCTCAGGCTGGCGCGACGACGATGGGGTGGAGCTTCGGCTGATGCGTGGGATTTGAATCCTGTTGCTGCCGTTTGGCTGCGACCTGTTGTATGGTCGAGGTTCAAACGCCCGAAGCGCTCAGGCGGGAAATGCTTCATGTCGAAGACGGGATTTTGGACGATGGCCGCTGCTGCGGCTATCCTGCTCGCGGCTCCGGCTCCGGCGGCATCGGCCTCTCCTCAGGTCCGTACGTTTTCCATCCCCGCCCAATCTTTGGACGACGCCTTGACGCGGTTCGGCGCCTCGACCGGCCTGCAACTGCTCTACGACGCCTCGCTGGCTTCGGGCCGGCGGTCCGCCGCCGTGGAAGGCGTCATGGAGCCGCGCCAAGCCTTGGTGCGGCTGCTGGAAGGCACAGGCTTGTTCGCGCGTTTTACGTCTGGCGGGGCCGTGGTGATCTACGCTTCGTCCAGTTCGTCGGCGGTGGTCTTGAATCCGATCACCGCCGTAGCCGCGCCTCTGGTGGGGCGTCGCGACGACGGGGCCATGCGCGCCTATGCGGACAGAGCTCGCCTGCGCGTGGCCGAGGCCGTGAGACGCGACCCGGAGCTGACGCGAGACGACGTCCTGGTGCGGCTGCGGCTGCGACTGAATGCGGAGGGGCGCGTCAGCGACGCCGTCATCCAGGAAGGGACGGGGGACGCGGGGTGGGACGCCCGCTTTCTGGCCCTGGTCTCGAGCCTGCGTTTCGAAGCGCCGCCGCCCGAGCTGTCACAGTCGTTGCGCATGGAATTCCGCGTAAGCCGAGGACGTTGACGGTCGAGTGTCACCGTTCTGTCGCGGCCGACGGCTAGGAGCGCCTGTGCGTCACGGCTCGGGCGGCCTATCTCAATGTCGCGTAATTTTCTTCTGAGCGTCGCAGTATCGGCCGTGTGTCACGGCGGTGCAGCGGCCCTGTTTCTGGTCCAGGCGCCCGCTACGGCGGGGGCGCCTGTCGCCATGGCTCCGAGCATTCAACTGGAGCTGATCGACGCGCGAACGACGGCTGCAGCCGCGTCGGATCACAGGGCGGCTCCTGCGCCGTCTGTCGAGGCGAAGGCTGATGGACCCGGCTTCGCCAAGCCGCAGACGCAGGGCGTGAGCGGCGCAAGCCGGGCCGATCATGCGCGCGGCGCTGTAGAGGCCGTGGCCGCCGAATCTGTCGATGTGGGCGCGGTTTCGGAATATTATCGGGTGCTTCAGGGGCATCTGGCGCGTTATCACGCCTATCCCTCCAGTTTGAGGACGCGCCCGACCGGTCTGGTTCGGTTGGGGGTCGTCGTGGGCCGCGACGGCCGGGTTCTGGACGCCTGGATCGAGAATAGTTCGGGCATCACGGTGCTGGACGATGCGGCCATGGCTGCGTTGAGGGGGGCCGAACCCTTGCCGTCCTTGCCTGCATCCCTGCCTGGAGCGATCGACCTGATCGTGCCGCTTCGCTACGAAGCGGGTCTGAAGGCCGCGTCGTAAGCACCCCATGGTTACGGAAGTCGCGACACGCCTCAGGGGGCATCTGGTCGAGAAATACGAGATGCTGCTGGCGCGGTTGAGCATTCGGCTGGGCTCGCGCGACAAGGCCCAGGATGCGTTGCAGGACGCCTATGTGCGGCTGTCTGTCACCGCGCCGCAGGATGAGGTGCGCAACCCGACCGCATACCTGTTCCGCATGGCGCTGAATCTGGCCGCCAATGCGCGCCGCCGGGATCAGCGGCTGTTGGGTTTCGACGAGGTGGCGGCCTTGCTGGAGGTGCCGGACAGCGGACCCGGCCCGGCCGAAATCGCCGAGGCGCGGTCGGACCTGGCGATCGTCAAGACCGCCATGGCCGCCATGTCGCCCCGTCGGCTGGCCATATGCACCGCAGCTTGGGTGGACGGGGCGTCGACGGCGGAAATCGCTGAGAAACAGGGCATGGCCCAACGCACCGTGCAGCATGAGTTGAAACTTGCGGCGGAAGCGTTGCAGCAGACGTTGAACCAGCCCAGAATTATTCCTTTGCGCGACCGCGCGAGCGGCGTGTCATGACTATGGGAGACGGTGTGGAGGGCGGCGACAACCCGCAGCACAAGGTGAGCGAAGCGACGATCGAACAGGCGCGCGCCTGGGTCAGCCTGCTCCTGTCGGGCACCGCGACCCATGGGGACGCCGAAGCGCTGAAGACGTGGCGGGCGGCCGACCTGAGCCACGAGGCCGCATTCGTTCGCGCGGCTCGCGTGCATGGCCTGTTCCGCCGGGCTGCGGCTGAGGCGTCGATGCAGGTCGGTGCGGCCGCTCCGCCGATGCGGGCTGGAATGGCGGTGAGCCGTCGATGGATCGTCGGCGGCGCCCTGGCGGCTTCGGCCGCCGGAGCGGCCTATCTGTCGGTCGGGGATCGACTAGGCGGATCGACCGGGGATTTCGTCACCGCAAAGGGCCAGACGCTCATGATCTCGCCTGCGCCCGGGGTGTCGGTCGAGATGAACACTCTGACGCGGATCGCTCTGCGGCCCCAGGTCGGAGACGGCGCCTTCGAGGTTCTGGAGGGAGAGGCGGTGGTCGCCGTCAGCGACCGGGCCGCGCCGCTGGTCATTCTTGCTCATGGCGGCGAAACCTTATCGAACGGCGGGCGATTGGCCCTGCGTTGCCTCAGCGGCGGGGTCAGGGTGTCCTGCCTTCAGGGCGCCGCGCGGGTGCGCCTGGGCGGGCGGACGGTCGAGGCGCAGGCCCTGCACAGCATCGCCTATGATCGGCGCGGGCTTCAGCCGGCGACGCCGTTCGACATGGCGGCGGTGGCGAGCTGGCGCCAGGGGTTGTTGGTGTTCCGCAACGAGCGTCTGGGCGACGTCATCGATGAGATCAATCGCTACCGGGACGGCCGCATCGTCGTCGCCAATCCCAATCTCAGGAACCGACGGGTGAACGGCGTCTTCCATACGCGCCAGATTGATCAGGTGGTGGATCAGCTGCGGCTGGCCTATGGCGTGCGCGCGGCGGCCATGCCGGGGGGCGTCGTGCTGTTGGCCTGACGAGGGCGTATCGGCAAACGGCGTCTTGAAAACTTCACGATAAATCTTTGCGCCCGGGTCCGCGGCGCGTGTCTCTCCACTGACGACCTTGTTCGGCGTCGGGGGATAGATGTTCAAGTTGAAGAAGCGACCAATGCGGCTGGCAGCAGCCGCCGTTTTCCTGTCGTTCGTCGGCGTGGCCCAGTCTGCGACGGCTCAGGACGTCGCGACGTTCGACATCCGCGCCTTCCAGGTTCGGGGCAATACGGTGCTGGCCGCGGATGCGGTTGAGCGTGCGGTCTATCCGTTCATGGGGCCGGGTCGGACCGAGGCGGACGTCGAGGGCGCGCGCGCGGCGTTGCAGTCCGCATTCGAGAATGCGGGCTATGTGGCGGTGTCGGTCTTCATTCCCGAACAGTCGGTCGAGGGCGGGATCCTGCAGCTGGAGGTGCAGCCCCAAGCGATCGGCCAAGTTCTGGTGGAGGGGACGAAGCGTCCAGAGGCCGTGCTGGCCCAGGCGCCTTCGCTGACGCCAGGGACGACGCCGAACATCACGGCCTTCCAGCGCGACGTAGTAGCGCTGAACCAGAAATCGACCCGGCGGGTGACGCCGGAGTTGAGGGCGGGCGTGGCGCCGGGCACGCTGGACGTGGTGCTGACGGTCGAGGAGAGCTCGCCGTGGCACGCCTCGGTGGAGGTGAACAACAATCGTTCGGCCTCGACGGCCTATTATCGAACCTCGGCGACGATCCGGCATGACGATTTCCTTGGCCGGGGCGACAGTCTGAGCCTGTCCGCCCAGACGGCGCCCGAGCGCGTCGACGACGGCACGGTCTGGTCGGGCAACTATCTGACACGGCTGGGGCCGGGCGCCCAGTTGATGGTCTATGGGGTCCGGTCGGACAGTAATATCGCCGTGATCGGCGGGACCAGCGTGATCGGCGTCGGCAATCTGGCGGGGGTGCGCTACATCCGCTCTCTGGGTGCGTCGGACGGCTTCTATCAAGCCCTGACCCTTGGCGTGGACTGGAAGGATTTCGCTGAGGACGTGACCCTGGGCGCGGACCGCGCCTCGGCGCCGATCCAGTATTTCCCTTTCCTGGCCTCATGGCGCGGCGACTGGTCGGGCGAGGGGCGCAGCAGCGACCTCAGCGTTTCCGCCGTGTTCGGAGTGCGGGGTCTGGGCGACGGTTGGGAAAGGTTCGACGCCAAACGCTACAAGGCGCGACCCAGTTTCCTGGCGCTGAAGCTGGACGCCTCGCACACCGAAGATCTGGTCCGCGACCTGCAGCTGAGCATGCGCTTCACCGGGCAATGGTCTCCGGATCCGCTTATCTCGAACGAGGGCTTCTCGCTGGGCGGGGTCTCGACGGTGCGGGGCTATTACGAGAGCGAGGCTCTGGGCGACTACGGTTTCGCGGTCCAGACCGAGATGCGTTCGCCGAACCTGGCCCGCCGCCTGGGCGTAGACGAGTTCCGCCTGCACGGCTTCTGGGACGCGGGCTACGCCGGAATCCACGATTCGCTGATCGGTCAGGACGACAGCTATCTGCTGTCGAGCGCCGGTCTGGGCGCCCGCATCCGTCTTCTCAAATACCTGAACGGCGCCGTCGATGTCGGCGCGCCGATCGTCTCGGGGCCGTCGTGGCGTTCGGGTCAAATTTTCGCACGCTTCCGCATCTGGGGGGAATTCTAAGTGGGCAAGACTTTTGGTGCGCTGATGCGCAAGCCTTTGGCCGTGGGCCTGGCGGGGTTCCTGGCGGCGACGGCTCTGGCCGGACCGGCGCTGGCCTCGGGCTGGTGGCAGGGTGATTACGCCTATCGGACGAAGATCAATGTGAACGCGCAGGGCGTGGGCGTCGGGGGCGAGGTGGCGCGGGCGCCGGTTCTGGTGCGACTGCACACCGGCAACTTCGATTTCGCCGACGTGAAGAAGGACGGCTCGGACCTGCGGTTCGTGGCGGGCGACGACCGCACGCCCCTGGCCTTCCACATCGAGAAGTGGGCGCCGGATGAGCAGCAGGCCCTGGTCTGGGTGGATGTGTCGGGGATCAAGCCCGGCGCGGCCCAGGCGATCTACGCCTACTACGGCAATGACAAAGCCCAGGGCGGCCAGAATGTCGCCGGGACCTATGGCCCGGACTATCGTCTGGTCTGGCATTTCGATGCGGCGGGCGCCCCGCGCGACGCCACCGCCAACGGCCTGAACGGCGCAGGCGGCGAGGGCCGCAACGCCCGCGGCCTGATCGGCTCCAGCCTGACGCTGGACGGCGGCGCGGGCGTGTCGGTTCCGGCCCAGGCCTTCACCGGCGGCCCGGTCTCGGTCAGCTTCTGGGTCAAGCCCGCCGCCGACGGCCAGCTGTTCGCCGCGCCGGGCCTGAGCCTGACGTCGGAAGGCGCGACCCTGTTCCTGGACGCCGCCGGCCAGCGCAGCGCGGGTGCCGCCCTGCCGGCCGGAACCTGGGCCCATGTCGCCGTGGTCAACGACGGCGCGAAGTCGACGCTGTACGTCAATGGTCAGGCGGCGGGCGAGGTCGCGGGCGTGATCGGCGCCGGTCCCGCCGTCCTGGGCGCGGGCCTGCGTGGCGAGGTGGACGAGTTCCGCGTGGCGGGCGCGGCCCTGCCGCAATCCGTCTTCCAGCTGGCGGCGGCGTCGGAAGGGCAGGGGGCCAAGCTTCTGAGCTTCGACACGGCCGAACAGACCGAAAGCGGCGACCACAACTATTTCGGCATCCTGTTCAAGGCCCTGACGGTCGACGCCTGGGTCGTGATCATCATCCTGGGTTTCATGCTGGCCCTGGCCATCTGGGTCATGATCTCCAAGGGGCTGCTGCTGGGCCGCACCGCGCGCGCCAACGAAGATTTCCTGAACGCCTACCGCCAGTCGGCCCGCGCCTCGAACGGTCATGACGGCCTGGGCGTCCTGCCACCGGCTCTGGCCGAGCATTCGCCTCTGGCGCGTCTGTATCAGATCGGGCGTCAGGAGTTGGGCGTGCGTCTGGCTGAGGGGAAGGTGTCGGGCAGCCGTTTTGCGATCCGCCCGCAATCCATCGCCGCCATCCGTTCGGCCCTGGACGCCGGTCAGGTGCGCGAGAGCCAGAAGCTGAACAAGTGGATGGTGCTGCTGACCATCGCCATCTCGGGCGGACCTTTCATCGGCCTGCTGGGGACGGTGCTGGGCGTGATGATCACCTTCGCCTCGGTTGCGGCGGCGGGCGAGGTCAACATCAACGCCATCGCGCCGGGCATCGCCGCGGCCCTGCTGGCCACGGTGGCGGGTCTGGCCGTCGCGATCCCGGCCCTGTTCGGCTACAACTATCTGCTGAGCCGGGTCGAGGACATCTCGGCCGACAACCAGATCTTCGTCGACGAGCTGGAAAAGCGCATCGCCGAGACCTGGCAGGACGCCCCTGCCGCTCCTTTGGCCGCCGAATAGGAGGCGGCCATGCAGGTCCAGGGCAAGAAGCCGTACAACGAGATCAACATCACGCCGCTGGTCGATCTGACCTTCGTGCTGCTGATCATCTTCATTCTGCTGACGACGGCGGCGGTGCAGGGGATCAAGGTCGACCTGCCATCAGCCTCGGCGTCCCAGTCGCTGAACGAGCCCAAGTCGCGGGTCATCGCCGTGGCCAATGACGGAACGGTGTCGATCGACGCCGTGCCGGTGTCGATGGCCGAGCTGGAGGGCGAACTGCGCACCAGCATCGCCTCCGAGCCGGAGACGGCGGTGATCCTGCGCGGCGACCGGGCGGTTCAGTACGACCAGATCATGCAGGTGCTGGACCTGTGCTCCAAGGTGGGCGTGGCCAGCCTGGGCATGGCCTCCACCCGTCCGCCGGGCGAGGGCTGAGCGCCATGACCTACGCCTTCATGGCCGACGAGCCGCCGCCGCCGCGCAGGCGCTCCAGGATCAGCTGGCCGGTCGTGATCGTCGTCGGGGTTCTGGCGGTGATCGTGGCGGTCACCTTCCTGCGTCCCTCCACGGTCAGCGAGCGTCAGCGCGAGGACAAGACGGTGCGGGTGGTTCTGCCGCCGCCTCCGCCTCCGCCCCCCCCGCCCGAGGTCAAGCCGCAGGAAAAGCCGCCTGAGCCCAAGCCGACCCCGATGGAGCAGCCGGTCGACAACACCCCGCCGCCGCCCGACGCCCCGGCCCAACCGACCGTCGGCGACAGCGCCCTGAGCGCTCGCGAAGGCGCCGGACCCTCCAACTACGGCCTGGCTGTCGGTGACGGCTCCGGCACGCGCATTGGCGGAAGGCCCGGCGGCGGCGAGGGGGGCTTCGGGGCCTACGCCAGCCAGACGACCAGCGCGATCCGTCAGTGGGTTCAGGCGGACGCTATGCTGGCGCGGGGCAGCTACACCGCGCGGCTGATGGTGACGGTGTCGCCGGAAGGTCGGATCGTCTCGGCCCGTCTGCTGAACTCGACCGGCGACGCGGCGCGCGATGCGCGACTGCAGGAGCGGGTGGTCGGACTGCAACTGCCGCAAAAACCGCCTGCCGGACTGCCGGTGATGCGGATCGAACTCAACGCCCGCGCGGGCGGCTGACGGCCATGCCACGCCAGCCCGCCGAACCCAGAATGCTCAAGGGAATGCCCATGAACCACCTGTCTCGTCTGAAACACGCCCTTCTGGCCTGCACCGCCGGGCTGTCGCTGATGGCGGCCAACCCCGTCATCGCTCGAGAGGTGGATTCGACCCGTCTGCTGGAGCTGATGGTGGCCAAGGGCCTGGTCACGCGTGAGGAGGCCGACGGCCTGATCGCCGAAGCCTCGACCCGCCCTGCGTCCCTGCCGCCGGTTCCGGCGGGGGGCGTGGACGCACAGGGCGTTCAGACCATTCCCTATGTGCCGGCCGTCGTGCGCGATCAGATCAAGGCCGAACTGAAGGCCGAACTGGGGACCCAGGCCCAGACCCAGGGCTGGGCGGCGCCGGGCCAGACGCCGGACTGGACCAGACGCATCCAGATCTATGGCGACGTGCGGGTGCGTGGCGAAGGTCGTTTCTACGATGAAGGCAATGCGGACATCTTCACCAACTACGGCGCCATCAACACCGGCGATCCGCAGAACATCAACGACAAGACGCCGGGCTGGGTCGCCCCGCCCTTCCTGAACAGCCTGGAGGACCGTCAGCGGGCCCAGCTGCGGGCGCGTCTGGGCGTCAAGGCGCAGATCAACGACTGGATCAGCGCCGACATCCGCCTGGCCACCGGCTCGGACCGTTCGCCGGTCACGACCAACCAGACCCTGGGGGCTAACGGCGGCGCCGGTTATCAGATATGGCTGGACCGCGCCTCCATCCGCATGACCCCGATCGAGGGGGTGGCGGCGGACTTCGGCCGTTTCACCAATCCCTTCTGGACTGGCGAGCTGATCTATGACGCCGACCTGAACTTCGACGGTGCGGCGATCTCGGCCCAGCGGCTCGTGAATGATGCCGTGTCGGTGTTCGGCGCCGTCGGCGCCTTCCCTGTGTTCAACACCGACCTGAACTTCGGTTCGCGCAACGCCCCGACGGAAAGTCGCTCAAACGGGCCGTTCAAGAGCCAGGATCGTTATCTGATGGCGGTGCAGGGCGGCGCGGCCTTCAAGGCGACCGAGACCTTGGAGCTGAAATTCGCAGCGGGCTATTTCCACTATCACAACATCAAGGGCCAGACCTCTGCGCCCTGCCAGTTCTACGAACTGGTCTGCGCGACCGACGCCACCCGTCCGGCCTTCCAGCAGCACGGCAACACCCTGTTTCCGATCCGCAACGTGATCGCCGATCCGCTGAACCCGACCGCCAGTCCCGAGAACCAGTATTTCGGTCTGGCCTCGGACTTCCGCATCCTGCACCTGCGCGCGACGGCGGACTATCGTCCTTCCGAGCGGTTCGGCCTGCGGCTGGACGGCGAATATGTGAAGAACCTGGGATGGAGCCAGCGGGACGTCACCGCCGTGGCGATCAACAACCTGGGACCGGACATCCAGGTTCCTGACCCGGCCAATCCGGGCAAGACCATCCGCGCCAATGGTCCCTATGAAGGGGGCGACACGGGGTGGCAGACCAGGCTGACCCTGGGCTCGCTGCTAAATCTGAACGGCGAGGGCGACTGGAGCGTCAAACGCGGCGATTGGAACGCCTTTGTCGGCTACCGCTATCTGGAATCCGACGCCGTGGTCGACGCCTTCGCCGACAGCGACTTCCACATCGGCGGGACCAACAAGAAGGGCTGGATGGTGGGCGGCCACTATGCGGTGAGCGACAACACCGTGATCGGCGGACGCTGGATCAGCGCCGACGAGGTGGCCGATGCGCCCTTCTCGGTTGATCGCCTGTTGATCGATCTGCTGACCCGCTTCTGAGCCCGGTCATGAGCGTCCGTCTCCTTCTCGCCGCCGTCTGGCTCAAGCCTGTCCTCGCTGGGGACAAGGTCAGGACGGCGCGCGCGTGGGGCGATGGACGCGACGCCTTCGTCGTTGCGCGGCCCGGTTCTCGCCGGTTCTTGGATCGCGCGGCGGCGGCGGGCCCGCCCGTCCTGTCCCCGGCCGGACGGGCCCTTCTTCTTGCATTGGCGGCGACGCCGCTTCTGGCGGTCGGTCCAGCCGCAGCTCAGTCCAACAATTCGGCCAGCAATCCAGTCAGTATTCCGGCCGATGGCGTCGATCCGGCCCAAACCCCTGTGGTGTTGCCGCCGGTCGAGGTGACAGGTCCTGGCGCGCCCGCCTGCGACGTCGACAGCGCCAATCGCGCGCTGCAGGCGGCGGCGCGCCAGGCCCAGTCACGGGCGCGTTCGATCCCGGAGGCGTCGACGCCTGGCGTGGATTCGCCGGGGCCAGCGGTCGGGGTGTCGGGTCAAGCCGGGGCCAGTCTGCGTCTGGGGCCGGCGCTGGGAACCTCGGTGCATCGCCCCGCGCCCCCGCGTGCGCCGTCGGCGCCGCGATCAGCCCCGCAGCGTGCGCCATCGGCGCCACGCCCTGGAGGTCCGTCGTGACCTCCGTCTTCAAGTTTTTGACGCCCGGCCCGAGCGGCCGCCGCATCCCCGAACCCATCGCCTGCATCGCCGCTTCAGCGGCCGCCGTCCTTCCGGAGTCCTTCCGATGATCGTCAAGACCCACACCCTGCGCGCCCGCTTGCTGATTGGCGCCTCGATCGGCGCCATGTTGTTCACCGGCGTGGCGGAAGCCCAGTCGAGTCGTGGACGCGGCGGCACCGCCGCCAGCGCCGACGCCGCCGTGCGCGCCGCTCAGGCCCAGGCCGGTCAGCAGGCGGCCCAGGCCTCCTCGGCCTCGCAGCGTGCGCTCGCTTCCTTCCGCCGCGCCGCCGACGGCCGCGCCGCCATGCAGTCGGCCCAGGCCGCCGCGCGAGCGGCTGCACACGCTGCCCAGTCCAACATCCCCAACGGCCTGGGGCGGGGCGGCCTGCAGGTCGCCGACGGCGTGGCCTTGGACCCCAGCCTGTGGGTCGGCGCCAATGGTCCGACCCAGACGACGGGCGCCGACGGGCGCACCCTGGTCAACATCGACCAGACCCAGCAGAAGGCCATTCTGACCTGGGACAGTTTCAATGTCGGGCGCGAGACCGACCTGAACTTCAACCAGCAGGGCGCCGACTGGGTGGCGCTGAACCGCGTCACCGATGTCAACGCCGATCCGACCAAAATCCTCGGCTCGATCAAGGCGCAGGGCTCTGTCTACATCATCAACCGCAACGGGGTGATCTTCGGCGGCGCCAGCCAGGTCAATGTCCGCAATCTGATCGCCTCATCCGCCGGGATCACCAACGACCAGTTCCTCAACCGGGGGATTTATTCCAGCCTGTCGGGCGTCAACTATGTTCCCAGCTTCACCGACGCCGGCGGCAAGGTCACGGTCGAGGCCGGGGCCCGGATCACCACCAATACCCCGACCTCGGTCACGGCCGGCGGCGGCTTCGTGCTGCTGATGGGAACTGGAGTCCTGAACGCGGGGACCATCACCACCGCACGCGGTCAGACGACCCTTTCGGCCGGCGACGACTTCATCCTGCGGCGCGGCTACGGCACCGAGCAGAATCCCTATTCCACCACTCGCGGCAACGAGGTGCGCGGCCTGATCCATGCGGACTCGTCCAGCGGGAGCGTGACCAACACCGGCCAGATCGAAGCGGCTCAGGGCGACATCACCCTGGCCGGGCGCACCATCCGTCAGGACGGGGTGCTGGTCGCCACCACTTCGGTCAATCAGCGCGGGACCATCCACCTGCTCAACTCGGCGTCGGACGCCCAGGGCTCGGTGACCCTGGGCGAACACAGCCTGACCCTGATCCTGCCTGAACTGGACAGCACGGCTACGGCCCTGAACGGTCAGCGCGACGCCATGATCAAGGAGTCCGAGAAAGCCAATCTGAACCGCGCCGCGACCATCAGCGGCGGTTTCGACGACCGCTCCCTGCTGGCTGACCGGCTGGATCAGGGTCGGGTCGAGATCGTCACCGGCGGCAGCGTGGTGTTCGAGGGCGGCTCCCAGACGATGGCCAACGGCGGTCAGGTCGCTGTTCAGGCCAACGCCGGTCGGATCACGGTGGAGGACGGCGCCTCCATCGACGTCTCGGGGACCATGGGGGTGTCGCTGGACGTCGGCTCCAACGCCATCAAGGTCAACATCCAGGGCAACGAACTGCGTGACAGCACGAACAACCGCGAGTCTGACGCCCTGAAGAGCCGCGACGTCTGGATCGACGTACGCGACCTGATCCTGCTGCCCTCGGGCACGGGCGGATACGAGGGCGATCGCTGGTACACGCCGGGCGGCCTGATCGAGGTCGGCGGCTATCTGGGCAACACCGCCCACGGCATCGGCGAATGGACCGCGGTCGGCGGGACCATCACCCTGTCCGCCAATGAAGTGGTGGCGAAGAAGGGCGCCGTGTTCGACCTGTCCGGCGGCTCCATCGACTACCGGTCCGGCTATGTCCGCTCGACGCGCGTTCTGGGCGCCGACGGCAAGATGTACGATGTCGGAAATGCGCCTGCGGGCATGAGCTTCATCAGCATCGGCGACAGCTTCTCGCGCAATCACGACCGTTGGGGCGAGCAGTATGTGGAGGTCTACGCCAATCCTCTGTTCAGCCGCGCCAACACCTTGCGCTGGGAGGAGGGCTATTCTGTCGGCCGCGACGCCGGCAAGCTGATCCTCTCCACCCCCACCGCCGTGATGGAGGCCGCCATCCTCGCGGGCGTGGTCAACGGCGCACGCCAGACGCAGGCCCGGCCGGACGGCGTCATGGACGGATATGCGCTTGGACAACACACCGTCGCCAGGGCAGGCACGCTGGCCGTCGGCGGCTATACGGCGCTGGGCGCCACCAATCCCTTCGCCAGCACGATAACGATCGGCGAGGTCGCGTCGATCACGGATGGTCTGGAAAGCGGCGGGGCGCTTCCGGCGGATCGGACGGGCACGGTGCAACTCGACGCCGCCTATCTGAACGCCCAGAACCTGGGCGGACTGGAGCTGGCGACGCGTGGCGCCATCAACATCAAGAACGATCTGAAGCTGGCGGACGGCGGCTATGTCTCCCTGCTGGCGCCGCAGATCAGCATCTCGGCCAGAATCACCGCGCATGGCGGGCGTTTCTCCGCCGACAATCTTCTCAACGCCACGCCTGGCACGCCGACAACCGTGTGGCAGGCGCTGCTTCTGAACGGCAAATCCGGCTTCACCCTGTCGGAAACCAGCTCGATCGATCTCAGCGGCCTGTGGCTGAACGGACGTGGACAGGACGATGGCTTCATCGGCCTCGGCTATGTCGACGGCGGCGCCGCGCGGATCGAGTTCGGCGGCGACGTGGCGATCAAGCAAGGCAGCCGCATCGACGTCTCCTCCGGGGGGGCGATCCTGCCGGATGGCGCGTTCGTGGGCGGCAAGGGCGGCGATCTGGCCCTGATCGCCGCATCGGAGAGGGTGTCCGGCGCGGCCGGTCGCCTGACGCTTGACGGCGCTCTGGCCGGTTATGGCGTGAACGGCGGCGGCGTCCTGTCGATCACGACGGGCGGCAAGCTGGTCATCGGCGCGCAGACCGCGGTTGAGGATGCGCTGAATCTCTCCGTCGATCGTTTCCAGAGCGGTTTTTCCGCCTATGACGTCAATGGCCAGGGCGGCTTGCGTGTGGCGGAAGGGGCGAGCGTGGACGTGGCCATGCCTGTCTATCGCCTGGCCGACGTCAGCATGGCCGCCCCCACAGGCATGGCGGCGGCGGATGCGCTCGAACTCTGGACGCCGCTCGTCTATCAGGAAAACCCGCTCGTCGGCAGCCTGATCCAACGCGGCGGCGCGAACCTGACCCTGCGTTCGCAACGCCTGATGCAGGGCGGCGCCGTCGAGATCGGCGCGGGCTCGGTGGTTTCGGTCGATCCCGGTGCGACGATCCGCATCGCCAGCCCCACGCAGATGACTGTGGACGGGCGGCTCAACGCCTGGGGCGGTTCAATCCTGTTTGACGAGATCCGCGCCCAGTCGGCCTATTATTCGCCACAGGCGCATAACCGCTCCATCTGGATCGGTGAGACGGCGGTTCTGGACGTGGCCGGACGCGGGGTCAGCGCTGTGGACGCGCAGGGCCGTCGCTACGGGCTGGTGCGGGCAGGCGGCACGATCCAGCTTGGCGGCGCATTCAACTGGGAAACAGGCGATGTCGTGGCGACGCGCCCGGCCGACATGCATGTGGTGATCCGTCCTGGCGCTGTGCTTGATGCATCGGGCGCCAGCCTGGTGCTCGACTTGCCCGGACTGGACAAGGGCAGCCCGCACCGCGCGGTCACGGTGGCGAGCGACGGCGGCTCCATCATTATGGGGTCGGCCAATTCGCTCTATATCGACGGCGTGTTGAAGGCTGCGGCGGGCGGAGCAGGCGCTGCGGGCGGCACGCTTGCGCTCACCTTCAACGGCGGCATCTATTCGCGCAGCCAGACCAGCGCCGAGGTGCTGGCGCCGCGCATGCTGGTGCTGGCCCAGACCAAGGGCGAAACGCTTCTGGGCGAAAACGCGCGGCCGGGCGACAAGCTGGCCTATGGCAACGCCTATCTGGGCGTCGACCAGATCGAGGCGGGCGGGTTCGGAAGCCTTTCCATCTTCTCCCCCATGCGCACGACCGGCGATCTGACGCTGAACATGGCGCAGAGCCTGCGCCTGTGGTCGTCGCTGGGCGTGCTGGCGGACGCGGAGGCCGGTCGCACGATCAGCCTTTCCGCGCCCTATCTGAAGCTGGGCCAGACCGTCTATGCAGCCAATGGCAACACTGAGGCGGCCTATGCGCTGCCTGCGCCGGATGCGACAGACCGCAAGGACATCCTGCGCGTCGAAGCCGACCATGTCGACGTCCACGGCCGCAACGAGTTTCTGGGCTTTGGCGATGTGGCGATCAGCAGTCGGGGCGATATCCGGATGCTGGCGTCGCCGTGGCTTGTCGGTTCAGGTCGGACCACGCTGTTTGCGCCGAAACTGATGACGCTCACGGCGGCGCAGATCTATGCGGCGAGCGGCGCCGACGCCTATCTCGGCGTTGGCTTCACCAACGGCGGCGTGTCCGTGCAGTCGGACCCTGACGATCATCTCATCATCCGTTCCTGGGGCGGCCCGGCGCCGACTGTGCCTTACGCCGTGGGCGGCCATCTTTCCGTCTTCGGCGGCGTGATTGAACAGGGCGGCGTGCTGCGCGCGCCCCTGGGCGAGATAGTGATCGGCTCGGCGTACTATAATCCGATCGTGCGCTTCCTTGACGGCAGCCTCACCTCGGTCAGCGGCGCGGGGCTGGTGATGCCCTACGGCGGCACTGTCGACGGCATCAAGTATGAACTGAACGGGCAGGAACTCTCCATACCGTCCGTGGGCGGCTTGTCGGTTGGGGGTGAGCGTCAGCTTGTCATCGCAGGCGAACAGATCGTCGTGGAGAAGGGCGCGGTTCTGGACCTGTCCGGCGGCGGCGACCTGAAGGGCGCGGGCTTCGTCAGTGGGCGTGGCGGCTCGGTGGATATCCTCACCACGGCGCTGGCGGACGCCAATCCGGCGTTTGGATACAGCCGTTCAGGCAATCCGGTCTATGCTCTCGTTCCCGGCTATGGCGGCGGTTATGCGCCGACCGGCGGAAGCCAGGGCTTCGGCGCCCCGGCGATGGGTCAGCAGGTGACGATACCCGACGGCGTGCCGGGTCTGCCCGCGGGCGTCTATACGTTGATGCCGTCCTCTTACGCGCTGCTGCCGGGCGCGTTCCGCGTGGAGATCGGTGCTATGGCGTCGCCCGGTCTGACCGGCGTCAGCCCCACCGGCAACGGCTCCTTCGTGGCGGCGGGCTATCTTGGCACGGCGAACACGGGCGTGCGGTCGGCCCTGGCCAACCAGATCATCATCACCCCGGCCGACGTCGTGCGTCAGCACAGCGGCTATAATGAAACCAGCTACAACGACTTCATCATCGCCGACGCCGCGCGCCGCAACATGCCGCGCGGAATGCTGACGACGGATGCGCGCGCGCTGCGGCTCAACTTCAGCCACGGTGCGGGTCTGAAAGGTGAAGCCGCCCTCAAATTCGAAGGGACTGCGCTGTTCAGTCCGGCAAAGGACAGCAGCGGGTTTGGCGGCATACTGAGCGTCACGGCCCAGGGACCGGGAACGTCCACGATCCAGATCCTGGCGGACGGTCAGTCGCCTCTGGACAATATCAGCGGCGCGGCGATCGAGGCGAGCCAGCTTAACGCCTTCAACGCCAATCGCATGGTGTTGGGCGGCACGCTCGGCGCCAACTCTTACGGTCAGACCGAAGCCAACATCTACAGCAATATGCATGGGGTGATCGTGCGCAGCGGCGCGACATTGCGTGCGCCCGAAGTCATGTTGACTGCCAACGGCGGCGGTCTGGGCGTGCTGGTGGAGCAGGGCGCGACCATCGATACGACGGGCCTGGGCAAACCGGGCTTCTCGTCTGACGAGGGGTATTATTTCCGCACGTCGGCCAGCGCCTTTGTCGTCTCAAACGGTTGGATCAACCTGCTGCCTTCGATCGGTGAAGTACGGCCGACGGTCGATATCGGCGGCTGTGTGACCGGCAATGTCTGCTCCGGCGAAACGCGCATCCTGACCGAAGGAACGATCGGCGCGGCGACCAACGGCGCCTTCACGCTTCGCGATTCCGTCAGCTATGGCGCGCGCGATCTGGTGCTCGCCGTGTCCGCCGTGAACCTTGGCTCGGCGGAGGCGCTGGCCCAAGCGGGCGCGGCGGGTCAGCTGCCGCCGGGCATGGCGCTCAATCAGGGTCTGCTATCCAGCCTGCTGGACGGCAACAGGGCGCAGGGCACGCCTGCACTGCAATCTCTGGTGCTGAACGCGCGCGACGGCTTCAATATCTACGGCTCGGTCACGCTCGACACTCTGGACGTGGACGGCAAGTCGCGGCTGGAACGTCTGGTGTTCGGCGCGCCCGCCATCTACGGCTATGGCTCGGCCGGCGACGTGACGACGATCCGCACCGGCGAGTTCATCTGGGCGGGGACTGGTCCCGCCAACCCCGACACCACCTCTCGGCCGGGCGACAGCACGGCGGTTGCGCCGGGCGCGGCGATTCTCGACCGGCTGGGCGGCGGCAAGCTCGACATCCAGGCGGAGACGATCCGTTTCGACTATGCGCCCAATTCGCGGCCGCTGCGGCTGGTTCCCAGCGATCGCATCGCGCTGGGCTTCGACAGCGTGAACCTGAACGCCAGCAAGCTGATTTCGGCTGACGGCGACAATGGTTCTCTGCATGTCTATCGCCAGCAGACCGGATATGTTGCGGGCAAGGGCTGGAGCTACACGGGCGGGGACCTGAATATCTCGACCCCGTTGCTGACGGGCGGCGCTGGCGGCAAGCTGGCGGTTCACGCTGGCGGCGACATCGCCATCACGGGCGGCAATGGCGCCCAGCCAACCGCCACCGACAAGCTGGGCGCGGAGCTGCGCTTCGTCGGACGGTCGATCAATCTGGATACGACGGTGGTGCTGCCCAGCGGCAGGCTGGTGCTGGATGCGGCAGGCGACGTGAGGCTGGGCGACAATGCCAGGATCGACCTCGCCGGACGCGAGATCACCCTGTTTGACGTGAAGCGCTACAGCTGGGGCGGCGATCTGCTGATGAGCAGCCGCGACGGCGACATCAGCGCGGCGGCAGGCTCGGTGATCGATATTTCGGCGCGCTATAATCGCGGCGGCGGCATCGATGTGACCGCCATGGCCGCAGGCGCAGGCCGGGTGGACATGCTGGGCATGATCAAGGGCGGCGCCAGCGGCCTGTATGACGCGGGCGGCACGCTGGTCCCCTATGATGCGGGACAGTTCACCGTGCGGGCACGCACGCTTACGGATTTCGCGGCCCTCAACGAACGGCTGAACTCAGGCGAACTGTACGGCGCGCGGCGTTTCCAGATCGGCCAGGGCGACCTTGTCGTGAGCGACGAGGTGAAGGCGCGCGAAGTGCAGATCGTGCTCGACGGCGGCAACCTGACTGTGAACGGCAGGATCGACGCCAGCGGCTATCAGGTCGGCGCGATCCGGCTGGCGGCGAAGGGCGACCTGACCGTCAACGGCGCGCTGGACGCCCATGCCACGGGCATGCGGATGGACAGCTATGGCAAGCCGATCGACGCGGCGAATCGCGCCCTAGTGGAGCTGACGGCGCGTGAAGGCGCACTGGTGCTTGGCGACGGCGCGGTGGTGGATCTGCGCACCGGCACGGAATCCGCCTTCGCTGACAATGTGGCGCGCGGCACGCTGGACCTCATCGCCCCACGCGTCGGCGCGAACGACGTGGCGGTTGACGTGCGCGGCGCTGTCGATGTGCGCGGCGCCAAGACTGTCGCCGTCTATGGCATGCGCAGCTATGATGATGCGCCATTGGCCGCGTTGCCCGATGTGTCGGGCAGCCGTCCGCAGCTGATCACCCAAGCCTATCTGGACCGGATCGACGGCGACAGCCGCGCCTTTATGGACGCGGCGCTGGCCAATCCCGCGCTGGCGGCGCGGCTGGCGGGGCTGAACGGCCACCGCCTGCGGCCTGGGGTGGAGATTGTCAGCAACATGCTGGCCAACCCGCAGGGCAATCTGACCGTGGCGGGCGACATCGATCTGTCCGGCTATCGTTATGGTCCCGATGCGAACCGGCTTGATCCGGCGCGACGCGGCTTTGGCGAGCCGGGCATGCTGGTGCTGCGCGCCGCAGGCGACCTGAACATCCATGGCAGCATTAATGACGGCTTCGCCCCGCCGGCCGATACGCCCGATGACAAGGGCTGGCTGCTGACCGAAGGGCGCGAAAGCTATTACTTCAACGGCTATACGCCGTTTGGCGGCGACATCGTGGTGCCGATCGACGGCGTGGTCCTGGATGCCGGCACGATCTTCCCGGCTGGTTCGGTCTTGAACTACGACATCAGCGTGCGGCCGGTCATGCTGCCTGCGGGCGCTGTCGTGCCGGTGGATGTGACCTTGACTGGCCCCTTGACCCTGACTGCCGGGCTGGTGCTTTCGGCCGATGTGACGGGCGCCGATGGCGCATTCTATCGCGCGGGCACCGTACTGGCGAAGACCTTGACGCTTGGGCAAGGCGCGAAGCTGGGCGCCGGCTTCCTGCTGCGCGATGCTGTCGGCGTAGAAGGGTTCATGCTGCCCAAGGGCGCGAAGCTGCCTGTCGCGCTGACGATGGATCGCCCCCTGACGCTGGCGCGTGGAGCGCTCATTCCCTCCATGACCAAGGTGGAGTTGGTCGGCGATCAGCCGGTCAATCTGCGTCCGGTCGATGCTGACGGGCGGCAGGGCCGCAATTGGGCGCTGGCGCCGATGCTGCCCGAAGGCACGACAAGCTGGGACATGACGCTTGTGGCGGGGGCGGATCTCGGCTCGGCAGACGTACGGGCGCGCAATGTTCTGGGTGAAGGCGACATCGTGCTGGCAGACACGCACTATGGCTCCATCGGCAAGGTGACCATTCGCTATGAGGGCGGCAACACCGGCGGCGGGGGCGGCTTTGCGCTGACGCCCGAGGGGGCGCTTGCCGCGATCGGCGACGCCAGTTTCGCCGATCTCACCGCAGAAGAGCTGAACGCGAAGATGACGGCCGACTGGGGCATGACCTTCGAAGATTTCTGGGGCATGTCGCTGGCCGAATATTGCGCGGGCAATCCCGATCAATGCACCGTCAAGCAGGCGGGCGACGGTCGGACCTGGTTCTTCAACGAACAGGGCGCGATCGATTACTTCGGCGACGCTTCGCTCGCAGGCAAGACGCAGGCGGAAATCGACGCCTGGCTGCAGGCCAACTGGGACATGTCCTGGGACTATGTCTTCAACGGCGAAACGCTGGCGAATGTCTGCAAGTCGAGCGGCAACGAACCCTATTGCACGGGCAAGCTGGACAATCCCACGTTAAACGCCGAGGGGGCGACGAACTGGATTGGCGAGGAGCGTTTCGCCGGTCTGGCGGCGGATGCGCTGGATGCCGCCTTGCGTGACGCCTATGGCGCGACCTTCGTAGAAATGGTCGGCAGTTCTCTGGCCGATTTCTGCGACGCTAATGCAAGCTTGTGCCAGCCCGCCGGGTTCGAGCCGCCCAGGGAAGTGCGTGAATACGCCTATTCCTTTGGTTCGCCGGCCTTCAGCGTGCTGCGCACGGGTGTCGGAGACCTGAACCTTGTCGCCGGGCGCGACGTCAGCATGATGTCGCTGTACGGCGTCTACACCGCCGGGGCTCAGACCAGCATCGCCGGGATCGACAACAGCCGTTTCAACCTGTCGCGCACAGGCGCGGACGGCGCGGTGCTGGGCAATCTTCAGGGCAGCGGCGATTATGACGCCGCGTTGGCGGCATGGCAGGCCTGGTATCCTGATCACGGCGGCAATCTCATGATTTCCGCCGGCCGCAACATTCTGGGCGACAGCATGGGCGCTGTCGCCGGTTCGGCCAACCCGGACGACCGCTACACTGCACTGGTCTCCAACGTGGGCGTGGGCAACTGGCTGTGGCGTCAGGGCACGGGCGGCACGGCGGGCGCAGACGTCGTCGACACCAGTTGGTGGATCAATTTCGGCGCCTATGTGGTGGCCTCCGCCACCGACAAATCGGCGCGCATGGTCGGCTTCACCGGCTTCGGCGCGCTGGGCGGCGGCAATGTCAAAATTTCGGCGGGCGGCGATGCGGGCATCGTGTCCGGGCGCGGCGAGGGCATGCGCCGCACCACCCAGCGGGCCGAGCGTTCTCAGGGGCTTGTGGTCGCCGTGGGATCGACTGGCCGCGTCATCGGCGATGATCTGGTGCTGACGGGCGGCGGGGACCTCGACATCCGGATCGGCGGGCTTCTCAATCCCGACGTCTATGCCAGCCAGCTGAGCAGCGCCAGCAGCGTCGGCGGTCAGACGAAAGACAGCCTGGACCTGAACGGGGTGTTCACCAACCTGCGCGGCAGCCTCACGATGACGAGCGGCGGGATGGGCGGCATGACGCCCAGCTTCGGCGACGGCGGGGGGCTGCGGCCCAGCAATCCCTTCGCCATAGGCTGGGCCTATATGATCGCTGGGCCGGTGCTGATGCTGGGCGATTCCACCGCCTGGCTCGACACCCGTGGCGATCTGGTGCTGTCCGCTGCAGGCAATCCCGGGCTGGTGGGCCAATATGGCGCCGCCGCCTACACCAATGGCGGCGCGAAGTTGGACGGACAGGGGCAGACGAACTTCTCGCTCTGGACAAGGTCCACCGCGATCAACCTGTTCTCCGCAGGCGGCGATCTGGCACCGGCCTCATTCGGCGAAGGCAATGTTCTGGGCAGCAACCTGATCGCCCCGGAACTGCAGCTGGCCCGCGGCAGAAGCTCGTATCATTATTACCCCTCGATCCTGCGGGCGATGGCGCCGGGCGGCAATATCCGCATAGCCAATACGGTGATCAGCAACGGGCAGCGATACGACGCCACATTGTTGCTGGCCCCTTCGCCCACGGGCACGCTGGAGCTGCTGGCGGGGGGATCGGTCTATGGCAGCTCGGACGCTATCCGGATCAGTCTGTCGGGCGCCTCGCTCGATGTGTTGGCGACGCCATTCAGACCGGCCTTCATCTTCAGCCGATGGACAGGGGATCGGCTTTTCACCAATCAGGTCAATGACGGCCTGGGTGGTCTGTTCGCCTTTGGCCCCAATACGGTGACGAGCGTGCTGCACGGCGATGATGCGGAACCGGTGCGCATTTATGCGGTGAACGGGGACATCAGCCAACTGCGTGTGGGCGACATGCCGAGCGACTTCATCGGCACGGGCTTGACCGGCGCAGGCCGGCAGCGCGACAGCACCTGGTATGAAATGGCCAAGGCCGTCCAACTGCGCGCAGGCACGGACATCCTTGGCGTGAGTGTCGCGACCATGAACAACCACGGCGATGATGTGTCGCTGGTGCAGGCGGGCCGCGATATCGTTCATGCCTCTGTCACTCTCGCGGGGCCGGGCAATCTGGAGATGATCGCAGGCGGACAGATCCGCCAGGAAGACGCCGCCAGCGTCCGTTCCATCGGCAGCATCGTCCCCGGCGACAGCCGCCCAGGCGCAAGCCTCGGCCTGATGGCCGGCATGACCGAGGTGAACTGGGGCGCAGTTCGCGCGCGATATCTCGACAAGGCCAATCTCGCTGATCCGGATCGTCCGCTGGCCGACCCGGAGAATGCGGGCAAGGCGGTGAAGATCTACGACAAGGAACTGGCCGCCTGGCTGGAGCAACGTTTCGGCTTCACCGGCGCGGATCAGGAGGCGCTGGCCTATTTCGACGCCCTGGCGCCGGAACAGCAGCGCATCTTCCTGCGACAGGTCTATTATGCGGAAACCCGCGAGGGCGGACGCGAATACAACAACGCGGACAGCAGCCGTTACAGCTCCTATCTGCGCGGTCGTCAGATGATCGCAACCCTGTTCCCGGACCAGGACGCAGCCGACAAGGACATTGTCCGCTCGGGCGACATCCTGATGTATGGGGGTTCGGGCGTCCGCACGGACTTCGGCGGCGACATCGAGATGATGGCCCCTGGCGGTCAGATCGTGGTTGGTGTTCAGGGCGTCGTGCCCCCGGCCACGGCCGGGATTGTGACACAAGGCGCGGGCGACATCCGCCTGTTCAGCGAGGGCAGTCTGCTGATGGGCCTGTCGCGGATCATGACCACCTTCGGCGGCGACATCTTCGCCTGGTCGGAGCAGGGCGACATCAACGCCGGGCGCGGAGCCAAGTCGACTATCCTCTACACCCCGCCGCGCCGCATCTACGATAACTACGGCAATGTCCGTCTGGCGCCTCAGGTGCCGTCGTCCGGCGCAGGCATCGCCACCTTGAACCCCATACCCGAGGTTCCGGCTGGTGACGTCGATCTGATCGCGCCGCTCGGCACGATCGACGCGGGCGAGGCGGGCATCCGGGTGTCGGGCAACGTCAACCTGGCCGCGCTTCAGGTGCTGAACGCCGCCAACATCCAGGTGAAGGGCGACGCCAAGGGGATACCTCTGCCGCCGGTGGTCAACACCGGCGCCCTGACCGCCGCCTCGTCTGCGACCAATGCTGTGGTTGCTGAGGCGGCGCGCGTCGCCGAACGCGCGCGTCCGATGCGTGCCGACACCCCGGCCATCATCACCAGCCGCTTCCTCGGCTTCGGCGAGTGAGCCTGATCCGGGGGCGGTGAGCCGCATCGCCTCCGGTCTTTCTTCAAGTGGAGCAACCTATGTCTTCCGACCCAGCGCCGGTTCCGGCCCTGCCTCTGTTCTATCGCGACCCCCAGCCGCTCAGCGCCGCAGCCCATGCAGACTGGCGTCTTTTGGCGGGAGACGCAGGCTTCGCCGCCGAAGCGCCCTTTGTTCCTCTGGTGATCGGTGAGATGGCGGCGGCGGCGCGGACCTATCCGGTGGTGTTCGCGGGCGGTGACGCCCAGCCCCTGGCGATTCTCGGGCTGGAGCGCCGCAATCTGTTCGTCGAAAGCGGCGCCTGGGCCAGGGACGCCTACGTCCCCGCCTATGTCCGCCGCTATCCTTTCGGCTTCATGGCCACCGTCAATCCCGACGGCTTCGCCCTTGCCATAGACGCCGCTTCCGAACGGATCGCACGTGAAGGGCAGGAGGGCGTCGCCCTGTTCGAGGACGGCAAACCCTCCGAGACCGCCAGACAGGCAATGGCCTTTTGCGACGCCTTCCAATCCGAGGCCGCCGCGACCCGCACCTTCATCGAGGCCCTGACCGCCGAAGACCTGTTAATTGACCGGCGCGCCGACGCCACCCTGCCGGACGGCCGCACCTTTGGGCTGGACGGTTTCCAGATCGTTGACGCCGAGAAGTTCGCCGCCCTGCCGGACGCTGCGGTGGTCGACTGGCATCGCAAGGGTTGGCTCGCCCTGGTCGCGGCGCACCTGGCCTCGCTGGAGCGGTTTTCGGTGTTGCTGGATCGTCAGCAACACGTAGCTCCAGTGTCGCAGACAAATGATTCAGACGCGGCCGACGTGTCGTCCCAAACCTGCAAGTCCAAGAAGGCCTGATCCGATGAAGATCCGCACCCTGACCCTCGCTGTCCTTGTCGCGGCGATGGCCGTGCCCGCCGCAGCCCAGACCATCGGCGGTTCTGGACGGTCCCAACCATCACAGCTCCAAGCCCAGCCCCAATCCCAACCTTTGGGCGGGCCGCTGATCCCCGGTGTCTGCCTGTTGTCGCGTGAAGCGGTGTTCGCCAACGCCGCCGTCGGCCGCGCGGCCTCGACGCGGCTGCAGGAACTGACCCAGGCCGCCCACACCGAGATCGACGGGCAGCGCGCGCCGATCGAGACCGACGCACAGGCGTTCGAACGCGAAGCCGCCGGGCTGTCCCAGGCCCAGCGCGACGAACGCCGCCAGGCCCTGACCCAGCGCCTGCAGGTTCTGCAGCAGCAGGTCGCCCACAACAGCCTTGAGATCGAGGCCACGCGCGCCAAGGTTCTGGAGCAGATCGCCAATGCGGCCCAGCCGGTGATCGCCCAGGTCTATGCGTCGAAGAACTGCGGTCTGCTGTTCGACCGCGCCTCGGCGCTGGGCGGTAATTTCGGCAACGACCTGACGGCGGAAGTGGTCGCGGGCCTGGACGCCCGCCTGCCTGCAATCGCCTTCGACCGCGAACGCCTGCCGCAATCCTGATGGTTCTGACGCTGCGGCGTCGTTTACGGAGCGCCAGATCATGTCGCTGTTTCTGTTTGCGTCGACATCGCCGCCGTGCGGTTTCGTCGGCGGCGCGATCCAGACCTCCGCCCGATCGCGTGTTCACGTCGGTTCGGTCGTGTGGAGTGCCGGACAATGAACGAGATGTCGATGAAGCCGCGCGGACCCCGGACGGGTCTTGGCGGACGGGTCATTGCTCTGGCGGGGCTGCTGGGTTTGTCCTTCGGTCCCGTCCAGGCGCAAAGCGTCGCGTCGAACCAGGCGCCGGCCGAATGGATGGCCTACGCCCATAGGGTTTCGGCCGCCGTTTCGACCTGGCTGGAGGAAGAGGACGGTCCAGCCCTGGTCGTGCGAAGCTATCTGGGCGCGGCCCGGACCGAGGCGACGGCACAGCCTGAACCCTTGACGCTCAAGGTCTGGATTGACGCGCAGGGTCGTATCGAACGGCTCGACTTTGCGCCCTTGGCCCATGCTGAGGCCGATCAGGCCCTGCGCGACGCGCTGGTCGGCCGCGACCTCGCCGCTGCGCCTCCCAGAGACATGATCCAGCCGCTCCGCATCGCGGTGCAATCTGGGGGATGAGGGTGGCCTGAAGCAGCATCGCGGCAAGGGCGGCTGACTGAGGGGGAGACAGGTCGGGGTTGCACAGACAGCCCCGCCGCCTTCCTGATGATCTGCATGAAAAGCGACCTGAGGCCTGTGGATTCATTGTCGGGAACACCCCAGGCGTGACGCGCCGCTGAATGCCGCTGGCGGGGTACAGCCAGAATCATGCATGTGCGGCGCACGCGTTGGGGATCGCGGCGTAACCCGCGCCTTGAGTCCGTTTTGTTCAATACGCCGCTTACCGAACGCACGATCCTTGTTCTTTTCAGGGATCGTGGGGTGAGGCGTGATGCGGACGGTGGTGGGTTTATTGGGACTGGGCGCGGCGCTGGCGGCCTGTTCAGCATCGAGCGGTGATGTGTCTTTGCGGGCGGCATCGGTCGAGGAGGCCGCCGCCAGCATCGCCGGCCTGCCGCCGCCGACCTATTCGGTCAATGGACGCGAGGTGATTGTGCGGCTGCCGTATCGGACGCGCGACGGCTATCTGTGGGTCGACGCCGACCCCAACGCCATGACCGGCCCCTTCATGTTCACGAACCTGGATGTCGAACCCAGAGGCGGGCCGGGCGGGACGGACGTGGCGGTCTTCACCTATTTGGCCGAAGGCCCGGGCCGGGCGACGCTGAGGTTCGCGCTGACGCCGGTCGCCAAGGGACCTGCGCCCGAACTGGTGCGGCGGGGGGATGTCGCCGCGCGATATGAAGCAGCGGTTACGGTGAACTGAAATGGCGCAGAGGTTCAAAACCGTACGTGCTGATGTCGCCCGTGCCTGGCTGGCGGCGGTGGTCCTGTGCGCGGTCGGGCTGGCGAATTGTTCGCCGTCCAAACAGGGAGAGGCCCAGGCCTCCGAGTCGACCAAGCCGCCGTTGGTGGAGGTTGCTGCGGCGCCTGTGGTTCAGGAAGCGCCCATCGCCGCCTGGGGCAATGATGATCCTGACCATCCCCAGCCTGATCCCTCGCCGCTGGGTGATTTTGTCCTGTGGGAGGATCGCGAAGGCGGGCGTGTCTGTCCTGTCGAACTGGAGAATGCGCGCACGATCGGGGGCTACAGTTTTGTCTATGACGAGGAGTGCCTGGACCGGCTGGGCATTGCAGATCCCTATGCCTGGTTCGCGGCGGATGATGGATCCATTGTTCTGATTGATGTCACGCGCCACGTCCTGCTGCGCCTGACGCGGCACCGCAAGGACGAATATTACGCCGAGCGCCAGGCGATGGGATTGGGGCTGGAGAACCTCAACCTCACACGCCCCTGAGGCCAGGAGGCAGGCGCAAAAAAGCCGCGCACGGATGTGCGCGGCTTCCTGTGTTTGGTGGTGTCTTCAGCGACGGGGGCGGATCAGCTGGATGCTGTCGTCTCCGTCACCGGCCCAGCCGGATTTGACGGCGGCGTAGACGTTGCCGCGGCCGTCGGCGGCGACGTGGTTGGCGGTCGGCGGGGCGGGCAGGTTGGCGACGATGCGGCCGTCGACATCGACGACGGTGATCGTGCCGGCGCCGAAGTTGCTGACATAGGCGCGGCGGGCGACAGGCTCGAACGCGACGTTCAGGGCGCCTGCGCCGACCGGGGTGTCAGCGATGACCGAGCCGTCCGCGCCGTTCAGGATCACCAGATTGTCGGTGCCCTGGGCGGCGGCGAAGATGCGGTTGGTCACGGGATCATGGGCCACGCCGATCACGCCGCGCGCGCCCGCGACCTTGAAGACGTTCTCGACGGCGTCGGTCTGGGTGTTGATGACCGCGATCTCATTGGTCGAGTTCGAAGCCACGTACAGGCGGCGCGCCTGGGCGTCATAGGACAGGCTGGCGGCCGAGAAGGTTTCGCCGCGCACGGTCGAATCGATCTTGATGCGCTTGGACACCGCCAGGGCGTTGGTGTCGAAGACCACGATCTCGGGCTGGAAGGTGGCGCTGACATAGGCTTTGGACGCCGTCTCATCGATGACGACGTCGCGGGCGTGGTTGACCGTGCCCGGATCGAACTGGCGCACCAGCGACAGGTCGCTCTGGCGATAGACGGCGACCGTGTTCTGGCGGCTCTGGGTCACCCAGACGGTGTCGTGGGCGTCATCGACGCCGACGCCGTAAACCGCGAAGACGCCGCCGTCAGAGGTTTCACCCGCTGTATTGGTGCGGCCGGGCGCGGCGGCAGGCGTGATGCGGGCCTGCACCGCCAGGGTGTCGCCGTTCAGACGCAGCAACTCGGACTGACGCACAGGCGGGCGACCGACCGCCGAGGTGACGAAGACGGCGTTGCGCTTGGCGCTGTAGGCGGTCTGATACAGGCCGCGCGTCAGGCGCGAGTTGGTGATGCGGAAGTTGCTTTCGCCCGACAGCGGCACGTTGGGCGAAATCTTCAGATTGGCCAGCACAGCATTGTACGGCGCCTGCGACACCACCACGATCGGATGGTTTCCTGCGGCGGCGTCGGCGGGCAGGGTCAGGCGGGCCTCAAACCCACCCTCTGCATTGGCGACGATGGCGCCGGTCGACAGGGGCGTCTGGCCGTGCAGCAGGGTGACGGCTTGACCGGGACGGAAGCCCCGGCCTGTGGCGACGACCTGGCCGCCCGCCAGGACGGGCGCGCCGCGCTCAGCCGAGGCGAAGCTGACCGAGCCTTCCTGCAGGCGTTCCGGTGCAGTGAAGACCGATTGGGCCGTGGCGAGCGAGGGCAGGGCGACGGTCGAAACCGCCAGAAGGGCGCCGAGGGCGACGCCGCGAAGGGAGTTTTTGAGCATGGTCATGATCACGTCTTTCCAGATCAGAAGCGAGTGGTCAGGCCGACGAAGAAACGCCGACCAGGAGAATAGTAGCCGTCGCCCGAGGTGCCGCTGATCTTCTCGGCGAACAGGTTGGTGATCCCGGCGCGCAGGGTCACGGTGTCCGACGCCTCAAAGGCGGTGGTCAGGTCGAACTCGGTGTGGCTGTTGGTCAGGGTGGCACCGCCGCTGAGCTGTTCGCCGGTGTATTGGGCCGACAGCATGAAGCCGAGACGCTCGGTCGCGCGCCAGTCCAGCGAGGCGAAGCCCGACCACTCCGGCGTGGTGATCAGGTTGGCGCCCGTGTCCAGATTCTTGGCCTCGATCATCCAGGTGGCGTTGCCGCGCAGCGTCAGATCGTAAGGCAGGCTGGCCTGACCGGTCAGCTCCAGCCCCTTGGTGCGGGCGCGCTGGATGTTCTCGTTCTTGGTCCACCAGCGACCTTCGTAATAGCCGAGCGGGGCGTACTGGATCTTGTTGTCGAAGTCGGTGAGGAAATAGGTGGCGCCGAAACGGTAGTTGGCGCCGTCATACGAGAAGCCGACCTCGTAGCTGGTGCTTTCCTCGGGCTTCAGGTCCGGGTTTCCGGTCATCCAGCATGAGCCGGAGGTGTAGGTGATCGGCTTGCCGGCGCCGTCCAGCAGCGGATTGCCGTTCTTGTCCCGGGCCACCATGCCGATCAGACCACGGCAGCCGTTGCCGCCCGAGTTGGTGGCGGCGCCTGCGCTGTTTTCCTTCAGCGACGGGGCGCGGAAGCCCTTGGAGACGCCCCCGCGAATGGTCCAGGTTTCGGCCGGGTGCCAGACCAGATAGGCGCGCGGGCTGAAATGCTCGCCATAGCGGTGGTGGCTGTCCAGGCGCGCGCCCAGGGTCAGAAGCAGGTTCTCGCGCAGGGTGATCTGGTCTTCGGCGAAGATGGCTGCGGTGTCGCCCTTCAACGTCGCGCCGCTGACGACATTGCCGTTGAAGTCGACGGGGACCGTGCCGACGGTGTCGGTGTTGGTCAGCTGTTCTTCACGGTACTGGCCGCCGAGGGCGAACTTGTGCCGCCAGATGAAGTTCTTCTCGAAATTCAGCAGGCCGTCGACGATCCATTCCTCGAACTCGCCGGAACCACCGTATGCGCCCATCGCCTTGTTGGTGAAGGCGTTGCGATAGATATCCAGGCGCGTGTCGCCGAACGACCATTTGCCTTCATGGCTGGCGCGGAAGTTTGTGCGTTCTGTCTTGGAGCCGAAGGCGCCTTGCGGGACCAGGACGCCGTTGCGGTCTGGCACCAGGGTCTTGGGCGCAAGCGGCTCTTCAAGGCCGTAGCTGCCCTCGAACGAGAAGTTGTGGTTCTGGATTGGCGCCCAGTTCAGCACGCCGTTCAGGCTTTTGTTCACGACGCCGCCCGTGCCGTTGTTGCTGGCGATGTTGACTTCGTCGGCATTGGTGCGGGCGTAGGTGGCGCCCAGGCGCAGGCCCAGGGTGTCGGTGATCGGCCCGGCGACATTGACGCCCAGCTGATAGGCGTCGCCGCGCTGGCTGTCTTCGGCCCAGGTGTAGGAGGTGTTGGCGGAACCGCGCCACGTCGGGGCGATTTTGCGGGTGATGATGTTGATGACACCGCCCATGGCGTCCGAACCATACAGCGACGACATCGGGCCGCGCACGACCTCAATGCGCTCGATCATGTCGGGCGAGATCCAGTTCAGATCCTGACGGCCCAGATCGGGGCGGTAGCTGATGTCGCGCGAGTTGCCGACGCGGCGGCCATCGACCAGCACCAGCGTATAGTTGTCGGGCAGGCCGCGAATGGTGATCTTGGACATGGCCCCGGTCGGGCTGATGCCGCCGGTCACGCCGGGCAGGCGGCCCAGCAGTTCCGCCAGGCTCTGGACGGGCTGGCGTTCAATATCCTCGCGGGTGATGACGCTGACCGAGGCCGGGGCGTCACGGACATCGACGCCGGTGGCCGAAGCGGTCACCACGATGTCATCGACACGGGCCACGCGCGGATCGGTCTGGTCCTCGACTGACGCCAGGGCCGAGCCAGAGGCAAGGATGGTTGTGGTCATCAGGCACAGCCCGAGACCTCGCGAAACATAAGACATTGGCGCCCCCAAAGGCATTCGGAGAGGGACAGGCGTCGTCTTTGCGCGAGCGCCTGTGTGGGAAGGGAATCGGACTGCAGCGAGCAGTCGGCGCGGTTAATAATCATTCGCAACAAGCCATCAATGTCGCATTCGGCATTGGGCCTATTCGAAAAAATGCATGAGCGCTGGTTGGCGTGCCGGGCGCGGCCCTGTGTGCGAACACGAAAGTCGTAGCTATGCGATATGTGTGCGAGTAAGAGTCGTTCGCATATACGATCTCGACGGTTTGGCCGGGCGGGATGGGCGAACTCAAGAACGGGCATGGTCGGGCGTCTTCCGCAACACACTGATTTCACGTTGCTTCATCACCTGCTGGTGCTGATCGAGATGCGCAGCGTGTCGCGGGCGGCGGAGCGGCTGGGCATCGGGCAACCGGCGATGAGTCGGATCCTGGCGCGGTTGCGAGACCAGTTCGCGGACGCCCTGTTGGTGCGCGGTCCGCGCGGCATGACCCTGACCCCGCGCGCCGAGGCCTTGAGCGGGCCGCTTCGCAACTGGCTGCGGGATGGCGAGAACCTGCTGCGCGAACCCGAGCTTAACCTGCAGCAGGTCCGGCGCAGCTTCCATCTGGCCTCGACCGACTATGGTGCGCTGACGGTGTTGGCGCCGACCCTGGCGCAGATCGAGCGTGAAGCCCTGGGCATCGGCCTGACGGTCGAACCGTTGTCGGACGCCAGCGTGCGTCGGTTGGAGGAGGGGCAGCTTGATCTGCTTCTGACCGGCTGGGACCCGCAGGGCACGGGCCTGCAGTCACGATGGTTGTTCCAGGAGGATTATCTGGGTCTGGCCCGCGCCGATCACCCGGTCCATGACAACCGGCCGTCAGCGGATGACCTGCTGCGCTGGCCCCATGTCGCGACCTCGATCGGCGAAGGGTTCGGCGACTGGATCACGGATGAGAGGCCGGACATGGCCGACCGCCGCGTCCTGTGCCGATCAGAAAGCTTTTCGCTGACGCCCTATCTGCTGGCGGAAGGGGATGCGGTGGCCATCCTGCCGCGACGCGCCGCCCGCCGTTTCGCCTCGGCGCACGGCCTGCGAACTTTTGCGGTGCCGCTGGGGCTGAAGCCCTTCGATTATTATCTGAGCTGGCATGAGCGGTCGCAGGATGATCCCGCGACCCACTGGATGGTGGCGACCCTGGCCGCCGCCTTCGAGGATGGCGACGGGGCGGGTGACGGTCAGGAAACCGAGGCGGTCTGTTCTGGTGACGGACGACGCGAGGGCCACAGCGCGGCGGTCAGGACCAGCGTCGCGCCGATCACATAGGGCGCGCCAGGCGAGGCCTGATAGGCCAGGGTTCCAGCGATAGGGCCGACAACCGCCGCCAGGCCTTGCGCCGCGCCGACCGCGCCTGCGGCCGCCCCCTGTTCGTGCGCCTCGACCGAATTGGCGGCCAACGCCGAGATCGCGGGATAGACCCAGCCCATGCCCGCCGCCGCCACGCCATAGGTCAGCCACAGCAGGGCGGGGGTGTCGGCGAAGTTGACGCAGGCGAAACCGGCTGCCGCCACGACGCCGCCGATGCGGATGAAGCGGATCGGCGACCAGTCCAGTCGGCGCAGGACCATCTGCGACACGAACAAGGCCACGCCGACGACCGCCAGGGCGACGCCCGAAACCCGCGCCGCGTCGTTCGGCGCCAGAGCCAACCGGTCCAGAGCGACGAAGCCCACCACGACCTGGGCCGCCACGACGCAGAACATGGCCGCGAAGGCGGTGAAGACCGCACGGCGCAGGCGTGGATCGGTCAGCTTCAGCGGCGAGGGCTTGCGGACCGCCGCATGTTCGTCGGCAGGCAGGAAGCGCCAGACAACCACCAGCGCCACCAACGGCAGGGCGGCGATCACCAGCAGGGAGGCGCCGATATTCCACCCCGCCAGAAGCCCCGCTGCGCCCGGTCCGACCACCATGCCGACAGCGCTGGCGGCGCCGACTGCGCCCATGGCCTTGGCGCGCCCGGCGGGCGGGGTGTGGTCGGCGACCACGGCGGCGCAGACGGGCGGAACGGCGGCGTAGAAGGCGCCTGCGGCTGTACGGGCCAGCGTCATGCCCAGGAAGGTTATGGCGGCGGCGGGAACCCAAAGCAGGGCGGCGTTCATGAACAGGGCCAGCACGGCATAACTGACGGCGAACCCGACCAGGGCGGTCAGCAGGACGCGCCTGCGCCCCACGCGGTCGCTATAGGCGCCCCAGAAGCGCGCCATCAGCATCCAGGCGACGCCCGCCGCTGTCACGGCCATGCCGACATGCCAGGGCTCCAGATCCAGCAGCCGCGCCATCGGTCCGACCACGGCGACAAAGGCCATCATCGCCATGCTGCCGATGCAGGCGGCGGCCAGCAGCGGCTTGAGGCTGAAGGCGGGCGGCTGATCGGTGGGCGAGGGGACAGAGGTCATGATCGGCTCCGAAGTGAACGGTGAAGCTCATGTCCAGCAATTGAGAATGAATTGCAAATTAGTCGTCAGTCGGCAGGATCAACTCCACCTTCAGGCCAGGCGTATTGTCAGACAGGCGGACGGCGCCGCCGTGGGCGCGCGCGACCGCGGCGACCATGGCCAGACCCAGGCCGGAACCGGATCGGTTGTTCGGCGCCAGACGATGGAAACGGCGCAGGACCCTGTCATGCTGGTCGTCCGGTATGCCGGGGCCATTGTCGGACACGCTGAGGCGAACCGCGCCGTCGTCTTGCCAGACGGACACGGCGATCTGGACATCGCCGCCGCCGTGAAAGACCGCATTCTCGATCAGATTGGCCAGCGCCTGCTGCAGCAGGTGGGGATCGCCCTGGACCATGAGGGCGCCGTCGGGGGGAGCGTTCAGCGCGCCGCCACCCTCTTCGACGATAGGGCGATAGATGTCGCAGACCGTGCGAGCCAGGGCGGCGGCGTCGACCGGGACGGTCTTTAGTCCGTCGCCGCTGCTTTCCAGACGAGCCAGCGCCAGCAGGCCTTCAAACAGGCTGCTGAGCTGATCGGTCTCCTGCATGGCCAGGTCGAGGGCGTCGGCGGCGCGGTCTGGATCGCCGACGTGGGCGGCGGCGTCCTCCAGACGGTTGCGCACGCGGGTCAGCGGGGTGCGCAGTTCATGCGCCACGCCTTCCGACAGGGTTTTCAGCGCCGTGTGGGCGGCCTCCTGCCGATCCAGCATCCGGTTCAGGTTCTGGGCCAGGTCATCGAATTCGCGGCCGAAGCCGATGGCGGGCAGACGGGTCGCCTCCTGTCCGGCGATGATGCGGCCCACGGCGTTGTTTACCCCCTCCAGTCGCCGCAGGAACAGCCAGCCTGCCGTCAGCCCGCCGACGATGGCGAGCACGAACAGGACCAGTCCGCTCCAGAAGGCGAACTGGCGCACGCCGCCGCGCAACTCGTCCAGATGCTGGGTGTCGCGCCCGACAGCCAGCAGGGCGCCGTCCTGGGCATGGCCGCTGAGCACCAGCATGTTGGGCGTCTGATCCGGCCAGCGGGTCTGGCGCATCTTGGTCGGCAGGTTGCGGCGGAAGCCCGTGTCATTGACCGCTTGCCGCGTCAGGCCGTTGGAAAAGGTCTGGCCGTCCGGGGCGACGACCAGCAGCAGGTAGCGGCGGGCGTCGCGGTTGCGGGTCTGGCTGTTCAACTCTCGCACCAGGGCAGCGCTGCCGTGACGGTCGGCGTCGGCGCGCATCACCTCCATCTGGTGGGTCAGGCCGTCACGAACCTCGGCCTCGGCGAACCGCATCAGGCCATAGTCGACCGCCACGATCAGACCGGCGGCGCCGATGCCGAACAGCAGCGAAAAGGCCGCCGCGAACCGCAGGCTGGCGGTCGACCAGATCGAAGGGCGTCTGGCCTTAACGCGGGTCCTTGAGGACATAGCCGACCCCCCGGATCGTGTGGATCAGGTCCGTATCGAAGCCGCGGTCCACCTTGGCGCGCAGGCGGCTGATGTGGGCGTCGATCAGATTGGCGCGCGGGTCGAAGTGGAAACCCCACAGGCTTTCCAGCAGCATGGTGCGCGTCACCGTATGACCAGCGTTGCGCGCCAGCATCTCCAGCAGCTTGAACTCATGAGCGGTCAGTTCCAGCACCTCGCCGGAGCGGGTCGCGCGGTGGGCCGTGACGTCGATTTCCAGATCCGCGACGACATGGCGGGTCGGGCGCGCGGCCAGGGGCGGGCGTCGGATCAGGGCCTGAAGCCGGGCGCTGAGTTCGCTGAAGGCGAAGGGTTTGACCAGATAGTCGTCGGCCCCGGCGTTCAGCCCTTCGACCCGATCCTCCACCGAGCCCAGGGCGGTCAGCATGAGCACAGGCGTCCGCAGGTCCGCCGCCCGCATGGCGCGCACCATGTCCACGCCGGACGGGCCGGGCATCATCCGGTCGGCGACGATGGCGTCATAAGCGCCGTCCAGCGCCATGTGCAGACCACTTTCGCTCTCGGCGGCTTCGTCCACCGTATGCCCCTGTTGGCGCAGGCCTTCGGCGATGAAGGTGCGGGCGGGCAGGTCGTCGTCGATGATCAGCATCCGCATGGCGGGTCGTGTCGTCTCGTTCAGCAGGGCCAACCGGCGGCGGATTTAATCTGCACGCAAGGTTCGGCGAAGGTCGCCGCTGTAATGCCCTGATTTGAGAATGATATGCAAATGCGTGGCCTGGCTTCAGGCGACCTGTTCCCCCGTGAGAGTCATGACCGCCGCTCAGCTTTGGAAAGTCCCTGATGTGCCAGTTCAGATCGGCGGCGGCCTGTCGGATGCGCCGCAGGCGTCGACTGAGCAGCAGATGAACTGGGCCTTCGGCATTTCCACGCCGGAGTTGAAGCTGTTCACGACAGGGCTGGAAAAGCGCCTGAAACCGGGCCCAGCGGCGACGTTGGGCGAACGGGTGCAGGTCTTCTTCGACGCGTTGGCGGGTGACGCCGTGTCGGGCGAACCTGCCCCGCGCCTGCTGGTCGGCGCCCTGCCGTTTGACCGCAACGCCGATGACTGTCTGTTCTTGCCGCAGCGTGCGGCCAATCGTCCCTGGCCCGTTCAATCTTCCGCCCCCAAGCGGTTGAACTGGCGCATGGAGCCCCAGCCCGACCGTGTGGCCTATCGTGCGGCTGTGGCTGGAGCCCTGGCGGAGATTCGGCGGGCGAGCGCCGAATCTCCGCTGGAGAAGGTCGTGCTGTCGCGCAGTCTTAAGCTGACGGCCGATGGGCGGATTGATCCGTTCGACCTGTGGTCGGCGCTGAAGGCGGACCCGTCGGCGGCGCGGTTCATCACGCCGTTGGGCCAGGATGCAGGCGGCGCCATGCGGCGTCTGGTCGGCGCCTCGCCCGAACTGCTGATCTCCAAACAGGGCGCGCGCATCCTGTCCTATCCGCTGGCGGGCTCGGCGCGGCGCAGTCCCGATCTGGCCGAGGATGAGGCCGCGTCCAAGGCCCTGCTGCGGTCGGACAAGGATCGTCGCGAACACGCCGCCGTGGTCGAGGCCATTCTGGATGCGCTGACGCCCTATTGCAGCGAACTGCGCGCGCCGCCGGGACCGGCCTTGGTCTCGACCCGCACCATGTGGCACCTGGGCACGCGGATTGAGGGGCGGCTGCGGCATCCCGACCGAGTGTCTTCGGCTGAACTGGCCGCCGTGCTGCATCCGACCCCGGCGGTGGCGGGCGCGCCGCGTGAGCGGGCGGTCGAACTGATCCAGCAGTTGGAAGGCTATGATCGGCGTTTCTACGCCGGGGCCGTGGGTTGGACCAATGCGGTCGGCGACGGCGCCTGGCACGTCTCGCTGCGCTGCGCCGAAGTCGCGGGCGACACCGCGCGGCTCTATGCCGGGGCGGGGATTGTCGAAGGCTCGGACCCCGAAGCCGAAGCCGACGAAACATCCGGCAAGTTCCAGGCAGTCCTGCGCGCCCTGGGCGTTGACGAGGTCGCAGCATGATCCCGCTTCAACAGGTCTGGCCCGATGACCTGGCCGCACGCTATCGCGATAAGGGTTATTGGCGAGGTGAGACCTTCTCGGACCTGCTGCGCAACTGCGTGGCGGACTATCCCGACAGGCTGGCCGTGGTGGGCGAGGGCGCGCGCTGGACCTATGCCGAACTGCTGGAACACGCCGAAACCGCGGCGGCGGGGTTCCTGGCTCTGGGCCTGAAGCCCGGCGACCGGGTGGTGGTGCAACTGCCGAACCTTGCGGAGTTTCTCAGCGTCGTCTTCGGCCTGTTCCGCGCGCAGCTGATCCCGGTTTACGCCCTGCCGGCGCACCGCCTGACCGAGATCGTGCATTTCGCCAGAAAGTCCGAGGCGGCGGCCTATGTCGTCGCCGATCGTCGCGACGGCTTCGACTATCGCGCCCTGGCCCGTCAGGTTCAGGCCGAGGTCCCTCCCGTGCGCCACGTCGTGGTGGTGGGCGAGGCTGAGGAGTTTGTCGCCTTTGACAGCTTCCGCGCGGATCTGTCTTTGCTGCCGACGACCGACGCCGATCCGTCGCAGGTGGCCTTCCTGCAGATTTCCGGGGGATCGACGGGCCTGTCCAAACTTATCCCGCGCACTCACGACGACTATCTGTACAGTGTGCGCGACAGTGCGGTGATCAGTGGGCTGAGCGCCGACAGCGTCTATCTGACGGCCCTGCCTGCCGCCCATAATTTCCCTATGAGTTCGCCGGGCTATCTGGGCGCCATCTGTGTCGGCGCGACAGTGGTGATGGCGCCGTCGCCATCGCCGGACGTCTGTTTCCCCCTGATCGCGCGTGAGGGCGTGACCATCACGGGTCTGGTGCCGCCGCTGGCCCTGTTGTGGATGCAGGCGGCGGCCAATACGGCGCATGACATCTCCAGCCTTCAGGTGCTGCTGGTCGGCGGGGCCAAGTTCCTGCCCGAAGCCGCCCGCCGCGTCCGTCGCGAGTTGAACTGCACCCTGCAGCAGGTGTTCGGCATGGCCGAGGGGCTGGTCAACTACACCCGTCTGGATGATCCCGAGCACCTTATCGTGGAGACGCAGGGCCGTCCGATCAGCCCGGATGACGAGGTGCGGATCGTCGACGATCAGGACGTGCCGGTGGCCGAAGGCGAGATCGGCAATCTGCTGACGCGCGGCCCCTACACGATCCGGGCCTATCACAATGACGATGCGGCCAATGCGCGGTCCTTCACCGACGACGGCTTTTATCGGACCGGCGATGTCGTGCGCCGGACCCCAGAGGGCTATCTGGTCGTGATGGGCCGGGCCACCGACCACATCAACCGCGCGGGCGAGAAGATTTCGGCCGAAGAGGTCGAGGATCACCTGCTGGCCCACCCGGCGGTGTTCGACGCAGCGGTGGTCTCCACGCCCGACGACTATCTGGGCGAACGCACCTGCGCCTTCATCATTCCAAACGGCCCTGCGCCGCGCGGCGTCGAGATCAAGGCCTGGATGCGCAAACGCGACATCGCCGAGTTCAAGGTGCCGGACCAGATCGTCTTCGTCGAGGACTTCGCCATCACCGCCGTCGGCAAGATCAGCCGGCGCGAGCTGCGCGCCGCCCTGCGCCAGCGGCTGCTGGACGCGGCCAAGGGAGAAACCGCATGACCGTAAAGCCCGGCCTGCCGACCGTGCCCGCCTACGCGCTGCCGACCGAAGATGAAATCCCGGCGTCGCGCGCGCCTTGGGCGCTGGAGCCCAGGCGCGCGGCCCTGCTGGTGCATGACATGCAGCGGTATTTCGTGCGGCCCTATCCAGCGGATACTGAGCCTCTGACAGGTCTGGTCGCCAATATCGCCCGCCTGATCGAGGCGGCGCGGGCGACGGGCGTTCCGGTCTTTTACACGGCCCAGCAAGGGGAGCAGGATCGTCGCGACCGCGGGCTGCAGGCTGATCTTTGGGGACCGGGCATGAGCCGCGCGCCCGAGCATCAGGACATCCTGCCCGAACTGGCGCCGATCCCATCAGACTTCGTGCTGGTCAAACATCGCTACAGCGCCTTCCAGCGCAGCAATCTGGAGACGGTGATGCGGGCGCGGGAGCGGGATCAACTGATCGTCTGCGGCGTCTATGCCCATATCGGCTGCCAGCTGACGGCGGGCGAAGCGTTTCAGCGCGACATCGAACCCTTCTTCGTCGCGGATGCCCTGGGCGACTTCTCGCGCGAGAAACACATGGCGGCGGTTCAATGGGCCGCCGCGACCTGCGCCGTCGCCTTGTCGACCGTGCGCGTTCTGGAACGACTGACATGAGCCCATCCCCCACCAAATCTGGCCTGACCCTTGAGCAAATGCGCGCCGATATCGCCGCCGTGCTGCACGAGACGCCGGATGCCATCGCCGATGACGACAATCTGATGGATCTGGGCGTGGATTCGCTGCGGGCCCTGAACCTGTCCCTGCTGTGGAGCGAGAGCGTGCCGCTGGAGTTCAGCGAACTGGCCGAGCACGTGACCCTGGCCGGATGGTGGGGCGTGGTGCAGGCGCGCCAGAAGGCGCACGGGATCGAGGCCTGATCCATGGATGATGGACGCGCGGCCGCGACGGCCTGGACGCCGCTGACGGAGGCCCAGTCGGGCCTGTGGTTCGCCCAGCGCATGGACCCCGCCAACCCGATCTTCAACACGGCCCACTATGTGGATTTTCGCGGGCCGCTGGACATCGACGCCTTCCGCGTCGCTGTGGACCAGATGGCGGTCGAGGCCGAGATCCTGTCCGTCCGTTTTCGCGATCAGGACGGCGAAGTCAGTCAGGCGTTGGACCCGTCGCATCGTCCGTTGCTGAAGATCATCGATGTGTCGGGCGCGGTCGATCCGCTGGCCGAGGCCTTGGCCGCCATGCAGCGGGACCATGACACGCCGGTCGACCTGACCCGTGATCCTCTGGCCGCCAATCTGCTGTTCGTCGTCGGGCCGCAGCGGTTCCTGTGGAGCCTGCGGGTGCACCATCTGGCGACGGATGGCTTTGGCATGGGCTTGCTGGCGAACCGGGTGGCCGAAATCTATAATGCGGGCAGGGGCGGGCCTGCCGTGGGGCCGGGGTTTGCGCCCCTGTCGAACGTCTGGGGCGAAGACGCCGCCTATAGCACATCGGACAAGCGCGTCGCCGACGCCGCCTACTGGCGCGAAGTCATGGGCGATGCGCCCGAAGTTGCGACCCTGGCGCCCGGCAAGGCGGTCACCGCTCACAGTTTTCACCGCGCCGAACGGGTTCTGCCGCCCCAGGTGACCGCCTGTCTGAAGGCGCGGGCCGACGCCGGGCGCCTGTCGTGGCCCGATGTCGTAACGGTGCTGGGCGCGGCCTATGTGCGCCGGTTCGCCGGTGTCGAGGACGCCGTGATCGGCGTGCCCCACATGGCGCGGATGGGCAGCGCCTCGGCCCGTGTTCCGGCCATGGTGATGAACGTCCTGCCGCTGCGCCTGACGCTGGACGAAGACGCGCCTTTGGACGCGCAACTGATTGACGCCTCCAAGGCCCTGATCACGGCGCGGCGGCATGGCCGTTACCGCAGCGAACAACTGCGACGCGATCTGGGCCTGATCGGCGGGGCGCGGCGCCTGTACGGGCCGTTGATCAATGTCCTGCCGTTCGCCCAGCCGCCGCGTTTCGAGGGGCTGGAGGCGACCCTGCACATCCTCGGCACGGGCCCGGTTGACGACATCAGCTTCACCTTCCGGGGCGACGCGACGCCCGATCTGACGCTGGAGGTGGACGCCAACCCCGACCTCTATTCCGTCGAAGAGACCGCCGCCCATGGCGAACGGCTGGCCGCCTTCATCGCGGCCGCGCTGGATGCGGAGACCCTGGATCAGGTTCCCATTGCGACGCCGCAGGAGACGCAGCGCGAGCTGGAGGCCTTCAACGCCACGGCCCACCCGGTTCCCGACGTCACCCTGACGGCCCTGCTGGAACAGGCGATGGCGACGACGCCAAATGCGCCCGCCGTCACCTTTGGCGATCAGACCCTGACCTATGCGGAGCTGGACCAGCGCACGGCGGCGCTGGCGGCTGTGCTGCGCGCGCGCGGCGTAACGCGCGAAAGCCTAGTCGCCGTCGCCCTGCCGCGTTCGCTGGAGTTGGTGGTGGGGCTGGTGGCGATCCTGCGCGCGGGTGGAGCCTATCTGCCGCTTGATCTGGATCACCCGCTGGATCGGATCACCGCCATTGTTCAGATGGCCCAGCCGACAGTGGTCCTGTCCCATCACGATCTGGGCGTGGCCTTCGGCTCGCGCCTGCTGCGCCCGGTCGATTGGCCCCAGACCGGTGATGCGCCATCGGACGCCTCGGATGGCGCTGACGCCGCCCCCCAGAATGCCGCCTATGTCATCTACACCTCGGGTTCGACGGGTGAGCCGAAGGGCGTGCTGGTCGAGCACTGCGCCATCGTCAATCGCCTGTTGTGGATGCAGGATCAGTACGGGATCGGGCCGCACAGCCGCATCCTGCAGAAGACGCCCGCGACATTCGACGTTTCGGTCTGGGAGTTCTTCCTCGCCCTGATCTCGGGCGGAGAACTGGTCGTGGCGCCGCCCGGCGCGCACCGTGATCCGTCCGCCATCGCCGCCCTGATCCGCCGCCATGCCATCACCGACCTGCATTTCGTGCCGTCGATGCTGTCGGCCTTCCTCGCCGACCCCGCGTCGAAGGGGATTGAGACGACCCATGTCTTCTGCAGCGGCGAGGAGTTGCCCGCCGATCTGCGCGATCGTTTCCACCAGACGGTGAAGGCTGAACTGCACAATCTGTACGGACCGACCGAGGCCGCCGTCGACGTCAGCTACTGGCCTGCCAGCGCCGATGACGCGTCGCAGCCTGTGCCGATCGGATGGCCGGTGTGGAATACGCGCCTGCTGGTTCTGGACGAGCGGCTGCGGCCTGTCGCGCCGGGCATGAACGGGCATCTGCATCTGGGCGGCGTGCAACTGGCGCGGGGCTATCTGAACCGGCCTGACCTGACGGCGGATCGGTTCATTGCTGATCCGCACTGTCCGGGGCAGCGGCTGTATCGCACGGGCGATGTGGCGCGTCGCCGTGCAGATGGGGCCGTGGTCTTTCTGGGGCGCAGCGACCATCAGGTGAAGATACGCGGCTTGCGCATTGAATTGGGCGAGATTGAAGCCGCAATCATCGCCTCCGGTCTGGTGCGCGAGACGGTGGTTCTGGCGCGCGAGGATCGTCCGGGAGAGCGGCGTCTGGCCGCCTATGTCGTGCCGGGCGCAGCCTATGATCCCGCCGTCCTGAAGGCGCGTCTGGGCGCGCGGCTGCCGGATTACATGATACCTGGCGCCATCGTCGCGCTGGACACCCTGCCGGTGACGGCGAACGGCAAGCTGGACCGCAAGGCCCTGCCTGCGCCCACGTTCGAAACGGCGGCAGGACGGGCGGCTGAAACCCCGACCGAGCGTACGCTGGCGGCCCTGTATGCCGATGCGCTGGGCCGCGCCGAGCCGGTCAGTGCGGACGATGACTTCTTCACCCTGGGCGGCGACTCCCTTCTGGCGGTGCATCTGTTGATCCTGGTGCGCGAGGCCTTTGGTCGTGATCCGGGGCTGGGCGCCCTGTTCGATCATCCGCGCGTGGCGGAACTGGCGGCCCTGATTGATGCGGAAGGGCAGGGCGTCGACAACGGCCTGGGGCCGCTGATCCGGCTGGCGGAGGGGGATCCGTCCCTGCCGCCCTTGTTCCTGATCCACCCGGCGGGCGGACTGGCCTGGGGGTATCGGACGTTGGCGCGCAGCCTGTCGCCGCGCCGCACAGTCTGGGGCGTACAGTCCCCGGCGCTGGATCCGGCCAATCCCTTGCCGGACAGCATCGCTGCGCTCGGTGCGCTTTATGCCGAGCGGATTCTGGCGGCGGGCGCATCCGGTCCAATCCACCTGGCGGGCTGGTCTGTCGGCGGCATCATCGCCCAGGCGGCGGCGGTCGAGCTGGAGACGAGGGGGCATTCGGTCGGCCTGATGGCCATGCTGGATTCCTACCCCGCCGACTGCTGGCGCGCCGAGCCTGAACCGGACGAAATCGACGCCCTGCGTTCGCTGCTGGCCATCGCGGGTTATGATCCCGAAGCCTACCCGGACCTGCGCAGCCGCGCCGCCATCATTGACTTCCTGAAGGCGGGCGACAGCGCATTGGGCAACCTGCCCGAAGCGGCGCTGGACGGGGTGATCCGCGTGGTGCTCGACACCAACCGACTGGTCCGCCAGCATCATCACCAGGCCTTCGGCGGGATCACCACCCATGTCCGCGCGGGGCTGGACCATCAGGGCAAGCCGTTGAAGCCGGAGCTTTGGCTGGCCTATGCGGCAGAACTGGACGTGTTCGAAGTTCCCTTCCTGCACCCCCAACTGACAGGACCGGCGGCCAGCGCCTTGATTGGTCCCGCCCTGTCCGCGCGGATGAGCGCCGCCGAGGAGACTGTGAAATGAAACCCTCTGGTCTTGCCGGACGCATCGCCCTGGTCACCGGCGCCGCTGGCGGCATCGGCGCGGCGGTGGTGCGGCAACTGGTTGAGGAGGGGGCACGGGTCGTCGCCGCCGACTTGCCGTCCGACGCCCTGACGGCCTTGGCTCGGGACGGCGCGGTTCGCGCCGAGCCGCTGGATGTGTCTGACAGCGCCGCCGTCACCGCCCTGTTTGATCGGGTCGAGGCGGAGTGGGGCCCAATCGACCTGATCGCCAGCGTCGCAGGCGTCCTGTCCAACGTCACCGTGGACCAGACCGAGGATGCGGAATGGCGGCGGGTCTTCGCCGTCAACACCGACGGGGTCTTTCATCTGGGGCGAGAGGCCGCGCGCCGTATGGGGCCGAGGAGGCAGGGCGCCTTCGTCACCGTCAGTTCGAACGCCGCAGGCGTGCCGCGTCACGCCATGGCCGCCTATGCAGCGTCAAAGGCGGCGGCGACCATGTTCACCCGCTGCCTGGGACTGGAGCTGGCGCCGATGGGCGTCCGCTGCAACATCGTCGCGCCGGGCTCGACCCTGACGCCGATGCAGACGGGCATGTGGGCAGATGAAAACGGCGCCGCGCGGGTGATCGCGGGATCGCCGCAAACCTTCAAGGCGGGCATCCCCCTGGCCAAGCTCGCCACGCCGGAAGACGTCGCCGAGGCCGTGGTCTTCCTGCTGTCCGACCGCGCGGGCCATATCACCATGACCGACCTCTATGTCGATGGGGGCGCCACCTTGCGGGGGTGAAGGCTTGGAGGGCAGCAGGAAACCTGATCCTGCACGACAGAAAATCTGAAATGCCCTTCCGTCCCGAACTTTGTTATTTCCCTAGCCTTAACAGGCGCAAGTGCGCCGAACCTGACGGGAAACGCCATGAAGTTCGACACGCTTGCCCTGCACGCTGGCTATAAGCCTGACCCGACGACGCGGGCGGTGGCCGTGCCGATTTATCAGACGACCAGCTATGCGTTTGACGACACCCAGCATGGCGCCGACCTGTTCGATCTGAAGGTGGCGGGCAATATCTACACCCGCATCATGAACCCGACCTCGGACGTGCTGGAACAGCGCATCGCGGCGCTGGAGGGCGGCATTGCGGCTCTGACGGTGGCCTCGGGCCAGGCGGCCATCACCTATGCGATCCTGACGATTGCAGAGGCCGGCGACAACATCATCGCCACCTCGGCCCTGTACGGCGGCACCTACAATCTGTTCGCCCACACCCTGCCGCAGTACGGCATCACCGTCCGCTTCATCGACGCGGCCGACGTGGACGCCATCGCCGCCAATACGGATGAGCGGACCAAGGCGGTCTTCTGCGAGTCCATCGGCAATCCGCTGGGCAATGTCGTGGACTTCGGCGCGCTGGCCGAGGCGGCGCACGCGCAGGGCCTGCCGCTGATCGTCGATAACACCGTGCCGACACCCTATCTGACGCGACCCATCGAGCATGGGGCAGACATCGTCATCCATTCGCTGACCAAATACATCGGCGGTCATGGCACCTCGATCGGCGGGGCCATTGTGGACAGCGGCAACTTCCCGTGGGCTGAGCACAAGGCGCGGTTCCGGCGTCTGAACGAGCCGGAAGTCAGCTATCACGGCGTGGTCTATACCGAGGCGCTGGGCCCCGCAGCCTTCATCGGGCGGGTGCGCACGGTGCTGTTGCGAAACACCGGCGCGGCCATTTCGCCGTTCAACAGCTTCCTGATCCTGCAGGGTCTTGAGACGCTGGCCCTGCGGATGGATCGCCATGTGGAGAACGCCACCGCCATCGCCAAATGGCTGAAGGCGCATCCGAAGGTGAAATGGGTCAACTACGCCGGTCTGGCCGATCATCCCGGCCACGCCCTGATCCAGAAATATTTCGACGGCAAGGCGTCCGGCCTGCTGACCTTCGGCGTCGAAGGAGGACGCGAGGCGGGCGGGCGCTTCCAGGATGCGGTCCAGTTGTTCACGCGTCTGGTCAACATCGGTGACGCCAAGTCGCTGGTGTGCCACCCGGCCTCGACCACGCACCGGCAGTTGTCGCCGGAGGAATTGGCCAAGGCGGGTGTGACCGAGGACACGGTGCGCCTGTCGGTCGGCATCGAACATATCGACGACCTGATCGCCGATCTGGAACAGGCGCTGGCGGCGGTCTGACGCGCCCTGACAGGACGACCCGGTCGGGCGGGTCGTTCTGTTTCTAACTGCTGAATTCAAAGACGATATTTTGAGATTGGGGGTGCTCGCTCCCGCGTCGCGGGCGGGCATTCAAACCAGTCTGCATGGACCGGTGTTCTGAAAATGAAGGATTTTTCTGTCGCGGGGTGCGACGGAATGGCTCAATCCGCTGACTTAAGCATTACGCGCATGGATCGGCGGCGGCCGGTCGGGACGTAGAGCGGATGCCATGAGCCCAGAGCCTTCTTCGACGCCTTCGCGGATGCGGCGTCTGACCCGACGCCAGAAGATCATCGGCGGGGTCGTCGCGGCCCTTGTGGTGGCGGCTTTGGGATTTGTCGTCGTGCGTTCGCTGGGAACCGAGACGGCGCCGGGCGCAGGCGGCCCTGGCGGTCCAGGCGGCGGACGAAGGGCGGCGGCGACCACCGTCGGCGTGGCCACGGCCGCCACCGCTGACGTGCCGGTCACGCTGGACGCGCTGGGCACGGTGACGCCCGCGGCGACCGTGACGGTGCGCCCTCAGGTGTCGGGCGTGTTGGCCAATGTCTATTTCAGCGAAGGCCAGATGGTCCAGAAGGGACAGGTGCTGGCCCAGATCGACCCGCGCCCCTTCCAGGCGACTTTGACACAGGCCCAGGGCCAGCTTCAGCAGAACCAGGCGCAACTGGCGTCGGCGCGCGTGACCCTGACCCGCTATGAAACCCTGCAGCAGCAGGATTCGATCGCCGTCCAGCAGGTCGACACCCAGCGCGCCCTGGTGCAGCAGTTGGAAGGCGCCGTCACCGCCAATCGCGGTGCGGTGCAGGCGGCCCAGCTCAATCTCGGTTTCGCGCGCATCGTGGCGCCCGCCAGCGGCCGGATCGGCCTGCGGGTCGTGGATGCCGGCAACTATATCGCGGCGGGCGATGCGGGCGGCATCGCGGTCATTACGACCGTCACCCCGATCGACATCGAGTTCACTGTGCCCCAGGCCCAGATCGGGCCGATCCAGCAGCGGGCCTATTCGGGCGAGCGTCTGCAGGTTCTGGCGCTGGATACGACGCGGACGCAGACGCTGGACACCGGCGTCTTCTCCACCCTGAACAACCAGATCGACGGCACGACCGGCACGGTGAAGGGCAAGGCGCGGTTCCCCAACGTGTCGGGCGCGCTGTTCCCCAGCCAGTTCGTCAATATCCGCATGACGCTGGAGACGCTGAAGGACGCCGTCACCGTGCCGTCGACGGCGGTCCGCCAGAACGCCAACTCGTCCTTTGTTTGGATCGTCGGCGACGACAGCAAGGTGTCGCAGCGCACAGTCGTGACCGGCGTGGCCACCACGACCACCGTGGTCGTCACCTCTGGTCTGAAGACGGGCGAAAAGGTCATTACGGAAGGCGGAGACCGTCTGACGCAGGGCGCGCTGGTCACGGTGGCGGGGCAGGCCAGGCCGCATGGCCAAGGCGGCCAGCGGGGGCAAGGACGCGCCGACGGGCGTGAACGAGGGCAGGGCCAGAACGCAGGACAGGCTCAAGGCCAGGGACGTTGATCCGATGAGCCCTTCGCGTCCGTTTATCCAACGGCCGGTCGCCACCTCGCTGTTCATGCTGGCCATCGTGCTGGCGGGACTGGTGGGGTTCCGCCTGCTGCCGCTGTCGGCCCTGCCGGAGGTCGATTATCCCACGATCCAGGTCCAGACCCTGTATCCGGGCGCCAGTCCCGAGGTGATGAGCCAGACGGTCACCGCGCCGCTGGAGAAGCAGTTGGGCCAGATGGCCGGGCTGGACCGGATGACCTCGATCAGTTCGTCGGGCGCGTCGGTCATCACCCTGCAGTTCGGCCTATCCGAGACGCTGGACGTGTCGGAGCAGGAGGTTCAGGCCGCGATCAACGCCGCCAGCGCCCTGTTGCCCGCCGACCTGCCAGCGCCGCCGATCTACGCCAAGATCAACCCGGCCGATGCGCCGGTCCTGACCATCGCCATAACCTCTGACACCTTGCCGCTGACGGAGGTGCAGAACCTGGTCAACACGCGGCTGGCGCAGAAGATCAGCCAGACATCAGGCGTCGGTCTGGTGACCCTGAGCGGGGGACAGAAGCCGGCGATCCGCATTCAGGCCGATGTGCAGCGGCTGGCCTCTTACGGCATCACGCTGGACGCGATGCGCACCGCCATCGACAACGCGAACGCCAATGGCGCCAAGGGCAGTTTCGACGGGCCGACACGGTCCTATACGATCAACGCCAATGATCAGCTGCTGACCGTCGCGGACTATGAGAACCTGATCGTCACATACCGCAACGGCGCGCCTGTGCGGTTGAGCGATGTGGCCAAGGTGGTGAACGGGGCCGAAAACTCGCGTCTCGCCGCCTGGGCCAACGACAAGCCCGCCATCCTGCTGAGCGTGCAGCGTCAGCCGGGCGCGAACGTGATCTCGACCGTGGATGCGATCAAGCAGCGTCTGCCGGAGCTTCAGGCGCAACTGCCTGCATCCCTGCAGATGACGGTGCTGACTGACCGGACGACCGGCATCCGGTCCTCGGTCCACCATGTCGAGATGGAGCTGGTGCTGGCCATCATCGGCGTGGTGCTGGTGATCTTCCTGTTCGTGCACAGCCTGCGGGCCACGCTGATCGCCAGTCTGGCGGTGCCGATCTCTCTGATCGGGTCGTGCGGGGCCATGTATCTGCTGGGTTACAGCCTGAACAACCTCAGTTTGATGGCGCTGACCATCGCGACCGGCTTCGTCGTCGATGACGCCATCGTCATGATCGAGAACATATCCCGCTATCTCGAAAAGGGCATGAAGCCGATGGAGGCGGCGCTGAAGGGCGCCAGCGAGATCGGGTTCACCATCATATCCCTGACGGTGTCGCTGGTGGCGGTGCTGATCCCGCTGCTGTTCATGGGGGACGTGGTCGGGCGTCTGTTCCGTGAGTTCGCGGTCACCCTGGCCATCACCATCCTGATCTCGGCGGTGGTGTCGCTGACGCTGACGCCGATGCTGTCGGCGCGTCTGCTGAAGACCCACCCCGAGGTTGGAAACAAGGGGATCGGCGCACGGGCGCAGAAGGCGTTCGAATGGCTGGAAGGCCATTATGAAAAGGCCCTGGTCTGGGTGCTGGGGCGTCAGGTCCTGACACTGCTGGTCGCGGTTGGCACCCTGGCGCTGACCTGCCTGTTGTTCGTGGTGATCCCCAAGGGGTTGTTCCCGACGCAGGACACGGGCCAGTTGATGGCGCGGGTGCAGGCGACAAGCTCTGTCTCGTTCGAGCGGATGAGCCAACTGCAGCAACAGGCGGCCAAGGTGGTTCTGGCCGACCCGGATGTTGAATCCCTGAGTTCGTCGGTCGGCGTCGACGGGGCCAACAGCGCGGCCCTGAACATCGGCCTGATGACCATCAATCTGAAGACCAACCGCACGACCGGCTCGCAGCAGGCGATCATGGACCGGCTGAAGTCCGAGGTGGATCAGATCGCGGGCCTGACCCTGTATCTCCAGCCGACGCAGGACCTGACCATCGACACCGAAACAGGGCCGACCCAGTATCGGCTGGCGGTCGAGGGCGCCAGCACTCAGAACGTCAACGAATGGGCCGACAAGATCTCGGCTGCGATGGCCAAACAGCCGAAGCTTCGCAACATCTACAATGATGTGGCCGCAACCACGCCTGCGGCCCAGGTCTCGATTGATCGGGACACGGCGGCGCGGCTGTCGATCACGGCGGCGCAGGTGGACGACGCCCTTTACAGCGCCTTCGGCCAGCGGATCGTGTCGACCATCTTCACCGAGACCAACCAGTACCGCGTCATTCTGGAGGCCGATCCCGGCATACTGACCACGCCGCAGTCGCTGGGGCAGTTGAACCTGCAGGCGACAGGCGGGGCGACCCCGCTCAGCGCCTTCGCCTCCATCACTGAAAAGGACGCCCCGACCCAGATCACCCGCGTGGCCCAGTTCCCAGCGGCGACCATCGGTTTCGACGCCGCGCCGGGCGTGTCACTGGGCGCAGCCGTTAGTCAGGTGCAGGATGCGGTCAAGAGCGTGAAGGCCCCGGCCAGCGTCACCACCACCTTCCTGGGGGCGGCGGGGTCGTTCCAAACCTCGCTGTCGAACCAGCTTTGGCTGATCCTGGCGGCGGTGGTCTGCGTCTATATCGTGCTGGGGGTTCTGTATGAGAGCTACGTCCACCCGCTGACCATCCTGTCGACCCTGCCGTCGGCGGGCGTGGGAGCGTTGTTCGCCCTGTGGATCACCGGCAATGATCTGGGCGTCATCGGCATCATCGGCCTGATCTTGCTGATCGGCATCGTGAAGAAGAACGCGATCATGATGATCGACTTCGCCATCGCGGCTGAACGCAACGAGGACAAGTCGGCGCACGACGCCATCTTCCAGGCTGCGGTGCTGCGGTTCCGGCCGATCATGATGACGACCTTTGCGGCCCTGCTGTCGGCGGTTCCGCTGATGCTGGGCTTTGGCGAGGGATCGGAACTGCGGCGTCCGCTGGGCATCGCCATCTTCGGCGGCCTGCTGGTCAGTCAGCTTCTGACGGTGTTCACCACGCCGGTGATCTATCTGGCCTTTGACCGGTTGGCGCCCGCGAAGCGTCGGCCGGAGCGGGGTGATGCCGCGCAGTCGGACGCTGAGCCGGAGCCGGTTCTGTGAACCTGTCCGAACCCTTCATCCGGCGACCCATTGCGACCGTGCTGCTGAGCGTCGGCATTGCGTTGGCGGGGATCGCCGCCTTCTTCGTCCTGCCGGTCGCGCCCCTGCCGCAGGTCGATTATCCGGCGATCTCGGTGCAGGCGCGGCTGCCGGGCGCCAGTCCCGATACCATGGCCTCCAGTGTGGCCACGCCGCTGGAGCGGCGGCTGGGCGTGATCTCTGACGTCAATGAGATGACGTCGCAAAGTTCAACCGGATCAACGCGCATCAATCTGCAGTTCAACCTGAACCGCAACATCGACGGCGCCGCACGTGAGGTTCAGGCCGCCATAAACGCCGCCCGCGCGGACCTGCCCACGACCCTGCGCAGCAACCCGACCTACACCAAGTCCAACCCGTCCAGCGCGCCGGTCATCATCATGGCCCTGACCTCAGACACCAAGACGCCCGGCCAGATCTATGACGCGGTGTCCAACATCGTCAGCCAGCGCGTGGCCCAGGTCGAGGGCGTGGGCGAGGTCGAGATCGGCGGCGGTTCGCTGCCGGCCGTGCGGGTGCAGGTCAATCCGTTCGCCCTGAACACCTATGGCATCAGCCTGGAAGATGTCCGCGCCGCCATCCAGGCCGCCAACGCCGACCGGCCAAAGGGCGCGGTCGAAGGTGAGGGGCAGCGCTTCCAGATTTACACCGACGCGGCGGGCAAGAGCGCCGCCGACTACGCCAGTCTGATCGTCGCCTGGCGCAACAATGCAGGGGTGCGGCTGGCGGATGTGGCGGCGGTGACCGACGGGGTGGCCGACACCCGGACGCTGGGCCTGTTCAATGGCAAGCCCGCCATCATCGTCCTGATCTCCAGTCAGCCGGGCGCCAATATCATCAGCACCGTGGATGGGGTGCGGGCCGTGGTGCCGGAGCTTCAGGCGCAACTGCCCAGCGACATCAAGATCCAGGTCGCGTCCGACCGAACCAACTCGATCCGCGCCTCTCTGCATGAGATCGAACTGACGTTGGTGGTGTCGCTGATCCTGGTGGTGCTGGTGGTTTCGGCCTTCCTGCGCAGCGCGCGCGCGACCTTCATTCCTACCGTGGCGACCATCGTGTCCCTGCTGGGCACGTTCGGGGTCATGTATCTGCTGGGCTTTTCGCTGAACAACCTCAGCCTGATGGCGATCACGGTGGCGACGGGCTTTGTCGTCGATGACGCCATCGTGGTGCTGGAGAACACCCAGCGCCACATCGAGGCGGGGATGGAGCGGTTCAAGGCGGCCCTGCTGGGCGCGCGCGAGGTCGGCTTCACCGTCCTGTCGATCAGCATATCTCTGGTGGCGGTGTTCATCCCGCTGTTATTCATGGGCGGACAGACGGGGCGGTTGTTCCGCGAGTTTGCGGTCACCCTGTCGGCGGCGGTGATGATCTCGCTGGTCATCTCCCTGACCCTGACGCCGATGATGTGCGCCTATCTGCTGAAGCCGCGTCCGCATGGGCACCGTGAAGGACGGATCGGGCGAGCGTTCGAGGCGGCCTTCTCCAGGATCCAGAACGCCTATTCCTGGTGCCTGGACTGGGCGCTGCAGTCCAAGCCGATTGTGGTGCTGTCGCTGGCGGCGGTCATCGGCTTGACGGCCTATCTGTATGTGGTGGTGCCAAAGGGTTTCTTCCCGCAGCAGGACAATGGGCAGTTGATGGCGGGCGTGCGCGCGGACCAAAGCGTGTCGTTCCAGGCCATGTCCGCCAAGCTGAAGCGCGTCGTGGACATCATCGACGCCGATCCCGCCGTCGATACGGTGGTCGGATTTACGGGCGGGGCGCGGGCGGGCGGCGCCTTCATGTTCGTCAATCTGAAACCGCTGGATCAGCGCAACGGCGAAAAGAGCGCCGACGTCATCGCCCGTTTGCGGCCCAAGCTGGGGCGGGTCGAAGGGCTGAATGTTTTCCTGAACCCGGTGCAGGACCTGCGGATGGGCGGGCGTTCGTCCAACTCCACCTATCAGTACACCCTGATCAGCGATTCCAGCGTCGACCTGCGAACCTGGGGCCAGAAGCTGGAGGACGAGCTGAAGACTCGACCGGAACTGACCGACGTGGACAGTGATCTGGCCCAGAACGGCGTCGAGACATACCTGACCATCGACCACGATACGGCGGCCCGCATGGGCGTCTCGCCCCGCGATATCGACAACAGCCTGTATGATTCATTCGGTCAGCGTCAGGTCGCGACCATCTATCAGGACATCAACCAGTATTCGGTCATCATGGAATGGATGCCGCAGTTCGCCAAAGGCCCCGAGGCCTTGGCCGATGTGCAGGTGCCCACGTCACCGGCCGGCGGCGCAGGCGCTGGGGGTTTGATCAATCCCGCGCTTAGAGACCCGTCGACCGGGTCGGCCCTGGTCACCACCACGACGCCGCTGACGCCTCTGGCCGTGGTCGCCAGCGCGGCCGAACGCCCCGCCGCTACGTCGGTCAATCACCAGAACGGAGAATTGGCCACGACCGTCTCGTTCAATCTGGCGGATGGGGTGTCTTTGTCTCAAGGGCAGGCGATCGTGACGGATGCGGCGGCTTCGCTGGGGATGCCGATCAATGTGCGCGGCAGTTTCGCCGGGCAGGCGGCCCAGGCGCAGCAGCAGAACCAGGAACAGCCCATGCTGATCCTGGCTGCCCTGGTCGCCATCTATCTGGTGCTGGGCATCCTGTACGAAAGCACCGTCCATCCGATCACCGTCCTATCGACCCTGCCCGCGGCGGGGGTGGGGGCGGTGCTGGCGCTGATGCTGTTCGGGATGGAGTTCTCGATCATCGCCCTGATCGGGGTCTTTCTGCTGCTGGGCATCGTCAAGAAGAACGCCATCCTGATCATCGACTTCGCGCTGGACGCCCAGAGGTCGCGCGGTCTGTCGGCGGTCGAGGCGGTGCGCGAGGCGTCGTTGCTGCGGTTCCGGCCCATACTGATGACGACGCTGGCGGCGGGGTTGGGCGTGCTGCCGCTGGCGATTGGATTTGGTGAGGGGGCGGAACTGCGTCGCCCCTTGGGCATCACCATCATCGGCGGCCTGATCGCCAGCCAGTTGCTGACCCTGATCACCACGCCGGTGGTTTACGTCTATCTCGACAAGCTGCGGAGAAAGCGGGGCGACGAGCGCGCCCTGGCGCGTGGCATCGATACGGAGTCTTCCCCCGCATGAGACCGTTCGCCCCTCTTCTCCTGACCGCCGTTCTGATGACTTCGGCCTGCGCCGTCGGACCCGACTATGTGACGCCGACGGCCCCGACCGCCACAGCGTTCAAGGCGCCGGACGGCTGGCGAACGGCCCAGCCCTCCGACGCTCTGGCGCGCGGCGACTGGTGGACCCTGTTCGGGGACGACACCCTGAACAGCCTGGTCGCCCGCGCCGAGACCGCGAACCAGACCATCGCCGCCGCCGAGGCCGCCTACCGTCAGGCCCGCGCCCTGACGCGCGAGACACGGGCAGGCCTGTTTCCCACCGTGTCGCTGAACGGATCGGGCGCACAGTCGAAAACGACGACCTCCAACGACAACAAGAACTATCAGGTTGGGATCGGCGCGACGTGGGAGCCGGACTTCTGGGGCCGCATCCGACGTTCGGTCGAGGCCAACGACGCCACGGCCCAGGCCAGCGCCGCCGACCTGGCCAATGCCCATCTGTCGATCCAGGGCGAACTGGCCGCCAACTACCTGAACCTGCGCGAAGCCGATGCGGAGACGGCCCTGCTGGATCAGACGATCACCGGCTATGAGCGGGCGTTGCAGATCACCCGCAACCGCTACGAAGCCGGCATCGCGCCGCGCACCGACGTCCTGCAGGCCGAGACGACGCTGGCCAATGCGCGTTCGACGCGCATCGGGCTGGAGCGGAACCGCGCCACCTATGAGAACGCCATTGCGGTGTTGGTCGGTGAACCGGCCAGCAGCTTCACCCTGGCGCCTGCGCAGTGGACGCCGATCATTCCCGACGTGCCGGTGGGCGTGCCCTCGACCCTGCTGGAGCGTCGCCCCGACATCGCGTCGGCAGAGCGCGCGGTCGCCGCGGCCAACGCCCGCATCGGTGTTCAGCAGGCGGCCTTCTTCCCGAACCTGTCGCTGACGGGATCGTATGGTCAGACGACGTCGAACCTAGGCGATCTGTTCGCGAGTTCGGCCAACATCTGGTCGTTGGGCCTCGGATTGGCCGAAACCCTGTTCGACGCCGGGGCGCGAGGCGCGGCGGTGGAGCAGGCCCGAGCCAGCTATGACGCCTCTGTCGCCGCCTATCGCCAGACGGTGCTGACGGCGTTTCAGGACGTGGAGAACCAGCTGACCGCCACGGATGTGCTGCGCCGCCAGTATGCCGAACTCCAGACGGCGTCTCAGGCTGCGGACCAGACCGAAGCCATGATCCTGAACCAGTACCGGGCCGGGACGGTGGCCTATACGGATGTGGCGACTGCCCAGGCGACGGCCCTGACGGCGCGTCGCGCCCTGCTGCAGGGGGCCGTCAATCGCCAGACGACGGCGGTGGCCTTGATCCAGTCCATCGGCGGTGGCTGGCGCAACGATCAGGGCGACTGATCATTCAGGCTAGCAATCGGGCACAACTATTGCGAGTGTTTCGTCCTAAGCTTCACAATGGGACAGATGCCTCATGGGAGAACAGTACAGGGAACTGGCGGCGATCTGGCTCAGCCGCTCCTTCGCCGCGCCGACGGTCGAAATCGCTGAGGCCTATGTCGAGTTGGCCGCCATCTATGAGGCCCTGGCCAGTCTGGCGCTGAGGCTGGACGGACTGGCCCGCAGAGCGTGATGCGGCCCTGCCTAGCGGGGCAGGAAGAACTCTACCGGCGTAACCAGCTCCAGCGTCGCGCCGGGCACATCGTCGGGTGGTGGGGGCAGGGGTTGCGCGCGGTCCAGCATGGCCAGGGCTTCGCGGTCCAGCAGCGGACGGCCTGAACTGCGGTCTATGCGTGAGGACAGGACGCGGCCCGACCGATCCATGGTGAAACGAACATAGGCGACGCCTTCCTGACGCAGGCGCTGGGCGGCGGGCGGATAGCGTTTCTTGGTGTCCAGATGCGCCAGAAGACGTGCGCGCCAGTCCTGGGGCGCCGTCGATGCGCGCGGGGCAGGCGGGGCGGGACGGGCGACGGGCGCGGTCGTCTCAGGCGCGGGTGTCTGGTTCTGTGCGGGGCGCGGCGCGGGCGGCGTCACAGGGACGGCCAAAGCCTCGGGCGCGTCCGCCTGAATGCGAGGATGGATCTGTTGCGGGGCGGCGCGGCTGGCGGCGGCCTGAACCTGTTTGGGGCCTTCGACCTGTTCGGACGGCGGCCGGGGCGGGGCGGCGTTGTTGCGGATCAACTCAACGGCGATCACCGGCGGCTCCTCCAGCGGGATCGGCGCGTGGGACACGAAGTTGATCAGGAACAGCAGCGGGGCGGCGTGGAGGGCGAGGGCGCCGCCAAGGGCGATCATCCCGCGCGCACGACCGGGCCCGCGCCGAGGTCTTTCGACCCCGACGTGACCCTGGACCGCGACGCGCGGGAGAACGGTCGTCATGCAGCGTCTGCGACCCTGGTCTTGAAGCCGACATCCACCAGACCACGAACCCGTGCGAAGGCGGCGGCGGTCCCGGCCTGGACGCGGGCCTCTTCTTCCTCGGTCATTTCGGGCGCGTCGAGGGCGGCGGTGAAGCTGCGCCAGTGGTTGGCGCGGCCCTCGGGCGAGGCCGCCAGATGGCGGGCGCCGAACTCGGCCGACAGACCCAGAGCCGCCGCCGCCTTGATCAGGAAGGCGGCGCCCAGGTTCGAGCCCTCGGCCACGTACAGCCAGCCCAGCGCGGTCGGCACGTCCACCGGCTCGCCCGCGACGAAGCGGGGCGGGCCGTCGGCAGGCGCAGGCTCCGCGCCAAGATCGGCGAGGTCGGTCAGCACCTCGTCGATGCGGCGACGCTCCAGCAGGTCCGGCACCAGAGCTGTCAATTCAGGCGTCTCGTACAGGGCGGCGATGTCGCGGTGGAACAACTGCTGAATCCGCAGGAACTCGGCATAGGTGTCGCGGCTGCTGAAGGGCTTGGCGGCCATTATGGCGTTGTCCAGACCTTCGTGCACGCCGTTGCTGGAGGATTTGAGCCGTTTGGCGCGGCTGGTTTCGAGCGGGGTCATCATCAGTCTCAGTAGCGGTAGGTCAGGGCGAGACGAACGGTGCGGCCCGGCGCGGGCATGACGCCCAACGCAAGCGGGTCGAGGTAGTATTCGTCCATCACATTGTCGATGTTGAGGTCGAGCTTGGTCTGCTCTGTGACCTTCAGGCTGGCGAAGGCGTCATAGATGGTCGCCTCCTTGTACAGTTGCTGGATCGCCGACAGGCCGACGTTCCATTCCTGATCCAGCTTGCTGATCGGCCCGGCGTTGTGGACGGCGCGGCCGCCGATGGTCAGGCGATCATCGAACAGGCGGGCGCCCAGCGTCAGGTTGATGTTGTAGCGCGGCGGGTTCTGGGTGTTGGTGTAGGAGCCTTCGAAACCGCCATCGACGCAGTTGGGCGTGTTCTTCAGTCCGTCGATATCCCACTCCTCGCCATATTCGCGGCGTTCAGCGGCGATGTCGGGCGCGCAGGTCTTGGCCTCGAAATAATAGTGGGCCGACAGGTCGCCGAAGACGACGCCGTTGTCATAGCTGGACTGGAACTCGACGCCCGACACCTTGAACTGGTCGATGTTGCGGATCAGGCCTGCCGACAGGGTGCGGTAGTCGCGCGTGATCAGGTCGTCGATGCGCGTGTTGAAATAGGCCAGCTTGAAGCCCGCCCGGTCGCCGCCGGTGATCAGATCGCGGCGGATGGTGCTGGCGCCGACCTCCCAGGTCTTGGCGCGTTCCGGCTTCAGTTCACCGACCGGCTTGGCCGCCGTGAACAGGCCCAGGGTCGTCTCGAACAGGCTGGGCAGCTTCACGCCCTCGGCGTATTTCACATACAGCAGCGTGTCTTCGTCGAAGCGATAGGTGACGCTGGCCGTCGGCATGAAGGCGTCGTCGCTGCGGCGGATCGGATCGGACCATGTCCATTCGGTCGGAACGATCAGATCGCTGATGGCGCCCGCGTCGTAGAAGTTCCAGCCCGTGATGTCCGCAGCCGTTCCGCGCTTGTAGGGCGAGGCCAGCAGAGACGCCTGGGTGAACTGTCCATTGGCGTCGGGGTACCAGTTCAGCGAGGCGATGCGCGTAGCGCGCCATGCAGGCAGGCTGGCGTCGCCGCTGAGCAGCTGGATCGAGCGGTATTTGCCGACGGCTTCACGTTTGGACACGGTCGCCAGTCGATTACGGTCGCGCACATCGACGTGGTTGTAGCGGCCGCCGACCATCAGCTCCCAGTGCTCGTCCGGCTCCCATTTGGCCGAGGCGACGACGCTGTATTCCTTGCGCACGGCGCTGCGCAGGAAGCGGTTGTTGACCAAGTCGTCCTGCATCAGCGGCGAGTTCGGGCCGGGGCCGACATCCTCGTGGCTGAACGACAGGCCGTAGTCGAAGGTGAACTTGCCCAGATCGGTGAACAGCAGCGAGGTGTTGGTGATGTCCCCGCCGAAACGCTCCTGCGTCAGCTCGTTACGGTAGGCGTCCTTGTAGCCGGGGTCGGTGTTGAAGGACGGCGCGTCCCACCAGTCGGTGCGGCGGTCATAGTACCAGGGCGTAATCCCGGTCAGGCCGTTGTACATCAGGCTGTCGGAGTGGGTGTACCAGGCGTTGGCCCTCAGATCGACCAGGTCGCCCAGCTTGCCCTGCGGCTTGTAGCGATAGCGCAGATTGTAGCCGTCCATGTCCACGTTCCCCAGCGCCCATTGCGGCACGCGGTCACGATCGACGCGGATGATCTGCGAGGCCATGATCTCGCCCTGCTCGCCCTTGTAGCGGCGATAGCCGGCTTCCAGGGTCTGCTCGTCGGTGATCCGCCAGGTGCCTTTCAGCAGCAGGGATTCAGACTGAGACGAGGTGTTGAAGACCTCGGTGTTCGTGGGGTTCAGCGTGGCCAGCACGCGGCGGCCCTGCGGGAAGTCGTTGTAGCCCCGGTGGCCCGAGAAATAGTTGCCCACGTCGCGCCAGGCATAGGCGGCGACCAGGTCGAACCTGTCCCAACGGCCTGCGGCTGCGATGTTGAAGAACTGTCCGCCGGGGCGGGTCAGGTCGCCGCTGTCCTTGGACGGCACGCCGCTGTAGGCGGGCAGGCGGCGTGCGCTGGCGTCTGACACGCCGGTGCGGACGCGCAGGCCCAGATCGTGACCCTCGGTCAGGACGTCGTCGGCCTTCAGGGTCTCCATGACCACCACGCCGCCGATGCCGCCGGACGCATTGGCCTGCAGGCTGGGGCCCTTGGTGATGGTGATGTTGGAGATCAGGTCGGGATCGAGATAGGTGCGCTGCGACTGACCGGCATAGCCGCGATAGGTGTCCATCGTGGACTGGCCGCCGTCGATGATGACCGGCACGCGGCTCTGGCCCTGGATGCCGCGGATGTTCACGTCCAGAGCATTGGCGGTGCGCGGATCGCCCGCTGTCACGCCCGCCACACCCTTGATGACGTCAGCGGTCGAGGTTCCCCGAAAACGTTCGATGGTGTCGTGGTCGATATAGGCGCTGGAGTCTGCCGAACGATATGGCGCTTCTGCCGGGTCGCCGTGCGTGTCGAAACCGTCGGCGCTCAGGCGTCCGGCGCCGCCTTCGGTCGCGCCCTGCACCCGCACGGGGCCAAGTGCGATGGCGTTTCCGACCGCGGGGGCGGCCGACAGCGTCACGACGCGGCCTGACAGGCTGTAGGTCACGCCGCTTCCGGCCAGCAAACGCGACAGGCCGTCGGACACGCTGTAACGGCCCTGCAGACCGCGCGTGGAGGCGTTGCGCGTCAGGCTGGCGTCATAGGCCAGCTCAACATTGGCCTGTTGGGCGAAACGGATCAGGGCCGGAGTCAGGGGACCCGCCGGCACGTCAAAGCTGGGCTGAGCCTGAGCCGCTGCGGGCAGGGGCGTCAGCACAGCCGCCGAAGCGACAGCCGTCGTGGCCATCAGGAAGAGGCGCATGGCCCCGATATTGTGTCTCGCCTTGGTCAACTTCGCCTCTCATGGCGCGCACTGCGCCAGTCCATATGGGTTCGCATGGTGCGAATGAGAATGGTTCTCGCAAGATAGACGTGCGATGCGGCGAAACCGGGACTGTTGATTTCGAAAAAAGTTCAGAACGTCGTTCAGTCGTGAACGATGACAGCTCCGCCGAGCAGGTGCGTGGAGCGCAGGCCCAGGGTCTGTTCCAGACGTGTCACGGTCTGGTCGGGTTGGTCGATGCGGAAGGCGCCGCTGACGCGTCGATCGCGCGCCTTTCGTCCGATGACGGTCATCGGCAGGGTGGAATAGCGTCCGATCTCGCTGACGACCGCAGACAGAGGCTGGTCATCGAACACCAGCCAGCCGTCTTGCCAGGCGCCCACGCCGACGGACGACGCGACCGGCGCCGACGGCGCCTGACGGGGACCATAGGTCGAGGTCTGGTCCTGCGCCACGACAACCGAAGCAGGGTTCGACGCCACCCTGACCGCGTGTTCGGTCACTGACACCCGGGTCTGCACGCCGTCGCGCCGGACGATGAACCGGGTGCCAAGCGCCGTGGTCGAACCGCCGCCCGCCTCAACCGTGAAGGGCCTGTTCGGGTTCGGGGCGACAGTGAAGGCGGCCTCCCCGCGCAGCAGGCGCACGGTGCGACGGTCGGGGGCATAGGCCACCTGGACGGCGCTGTCGGTGTTCAGGCGCACGGTGGAGCCGTCCGCCAGCGTCAGCGTCCTTTGCTCGCCGGGGCGGGTGATGGCATCGGCGCGCAGTCGCGTGGGGCCATCCAGGGCGACGAAAGCAACGGTCAGAGCAGCCGCCACGCCGGTGGCTATGAGCGGCGCGCGTGAGCGGCGACCGTCGCGAGGTGAAGCACGGCGACGCCGAGGGGAAGGGGCGGTTTGGGGCGCCGGTCGAACCGCGGCCTCGCCCATTTCCAACCAGAGGGCCTGCGCATTTTCGAAGGCGACGGCGTTCTCGGCGCTCTGCAGCCAGGCGTCCAGATGCGCCGAGCCTGCGTCATCCAGCAGGCCGCTCTGCTGGTCAGCAACCCAGCGCGCAGCTTCGCGATCCGCGCGGGACACGCGGTCGGGCTTTGAGGTCGTGACGGATGTCATCACAACGCCTCTTGCTCAGCCAGGCGCGTCTGGCAATGGCTGATTGCATGACGGACGTGTTTCGCGACCGCATTTGTCGTAATTCCCAGTCGTTCGGCAACTTGCGCGGGCGTCAGGCCCTCGACTCGACGCAAAAGAAACACCTCGCGACAGCGCGGAGGCAGTTCATCGATGGCGGCGGACAACAGGCTGAGCCGCTGCCGGTCGATGATCCGGGTTTCGGTGGTCGGTGCGGCGTCCGCCATCCGCATATCGTCCGCCTGGTCGTCGAACAGGGCCGCGCCCCGGGTGCGCTTCCTCATCTGATCCGACGTCAGATTCAGCATCAACCGATAGAGATAGGCGCGCTTGTCCTTGATGGTCTCGGGATCAGTGATGCGTTGAATGTTCAGCCACAGGGTCTGGGTGATGTCTTCCGCCAGACTGGCGTCGCCCAGGATCCGCCGGGCCAGTCGCATCAGCGACGTGCGCTCGGTCACCAGCAGCTGAGAGAAGGCCGCGCGATGTGAAAGATCGAGGGGGGACATTCGCGATGCGCGATACCGTGTCTGCGAGTGAATCGCAAACGCGTTATGGTCTGGATCGGCGGCCTGATCGCGCATCAGGCCACAGTGGTCCTTGGATCAGGCGATGGCCTTGGGTTCAGCGCCTTCTATTTCGTCCTCGGGGTCCAGTTCGCCTTCCCACTTGGCGACCACGGCGGCGGCGACCGAGTTGCCGACGACGTTGGTGGCGGAACGGCCCATGTCGAGCAGATGGTCGACGCCCAGCACGATTGCGATCCAGGCTTCGGGCAGGCCGAAGTAGGTCAGGGTGGCCATGATGACGACCAGCGAGGCGCGCGGAATGCCCGCGATCCCCTTGGACGTGACCATCAACAGCAGCAGCATGAAGATCTGCTGCGAGAGGCTGAGATGAACCCCGTGCGCCTGCATGATGAACATGGTGGCGAAGGTGCAGTACAGCATCGAGCCGTCGAGATTGAACGAATAGCCCAGCGGCAGCACGAAGCTGACGATGCGCTTGCGCACGCCGATCTTGGGCAGGGCGTCCAGAATGCGCGGATAGGCGGCTTCCGAGCTGGCGGTCGAGAAGGCCAGCAGGGCGGGCGTGCGGATCGTGCGGAACAGCGGGATCACGCGCTTGCCCAGAACCACGGCGCCGGCCAGGAACAGGATGCCCCACAGGGTCGCCATGGCGCCATAGAAGCCCAGAACGAACTTGGCGTAGGTGCCCAGCATGTCCAGGCCCTGGGTGGCGATGGTCGAGGCCAAGGCGCCGAAGATGGCCAGCGGGGCCAGCTTCATCACGAACTCGGTCACCTTCAGCATGATGGAGGCGGCCTGTTCGACCAGGTGCATCACGGCGGGGGCCTTGTCGTCCAGCGCGGCGACGGCGGTGCCGACGAAGACGGCGAAGACGACGATCTGCAGGATTTCGTTGCGCGCCATGGCGTCAAAGATCGACGTCGGCACCAGGTGGGTGATGAAGCCATGCAGCGAGAAGGCGTCGGTCGATGCGGCAGGCGCGGTGGCCACGACGGCTTCCGGCAGATGCAGGTTGGCGCCCGGCTGCAGGATCTGAACGATCACCAGCCCCAGCAGCAGCGAAACGGCGGAGGCCGAGATGAACCAGGCCATCGTCTTGACGCCGATGCGTCCGACGGAGGCCGCGTCCTCCATGTGGGCGATGCCCGCGACCAGGGTGGTGAAGACCAGCGGCGCAATGATCATCTTGATCAGGCGCAGGAAGACGTCGGTGATCAGATTGAGGTTACCAGCCGCCTTTGACGCCCCCTCAGCGTCGAGAAAATGGTTCAGGCCCCACCCGGTGAGGACCCCCAGGATCATCGCCCCGATGATGAGGTACGCAAAAGAACGTTTCATACAGATAGTCGCCCCAGTTGAGCGTGGGATCACATCGCCTAATCGTCGGTCAATGATTCCGGGCCGCCCTCGACAGATTCGACATGAATAACGGCAATCCTCCGCCTCGCCAGCGGAAAATCAGAATAGGCGGCCAAGGCTCAGCTTGAGGTTTGCTGGGCCGTGACCTGTCGTTGTCTGATGGTTCTCAGATCGGGCGCCAACAACCAAAGGCCGTAGATCACAACCAGGCCAACCAACACCGTCGCTTCTGGCGCAACTTCGGAAAGACTGGCGCCGGTCGAGTTCATCTTTACGAAGGCCTGCACGCCCGCCGTGGAGGGAAACAGATTGGCCAGCCAGACCAGGGGTTGGGGCATCATGAAGTGCGGCCAGGCCGTGCCGCCCAGGAAGAACAGCGGCGCCGACGTGCCGACCAACACCTGTAAAACGCGCTCATGCCGGTCGAACAGTCCGCCCAGACACAGGCCCAGCGCCGACACAGCTGCCGAGAACAAGGGCGCCAGGAGGATGACGCCGATCAGGTCGCCCGCACGCGGATAGTCCTGAACCCAGAAGACGAAGCCGAAATAGAACAGGCTGGATAAGGCGCCGATGACGGTCAGGGCCAGCCACAGGCCCAGACGACTTCTGAGCCGTAGGAACGGCGCCCCCGTCTCGCGTCTTATGGCGGCGATGACGCCCGCGCCCAGCAGAAGGGTCTGTTGCAGGATGACGATGCTGACCGCCGGAACCGCATAGTCGCCGTATCCCTCGGTGGGATTGAACAGCGACACCTGTTTCAGGCTGGGCGTAAGTGACGCGGCGCGCGCGACCTCGGGCAGGCCGTTCAGGCGTTTGCGGATCACGTCCGCGACGGCGCCCGCCGCAGCCTTGCCGATGGCGGTGACGCGCACCAGATAGCCGCCGTTCAGATAGATGGCGACACCGTCCGGCGCGCCGCGCGCCAGACTGGCCTCGAACCCATCGGGCAGGACGATGATGCCGTCCACAACGCCGCGCTTCATCAGGTTCTGGGCTTCCTCGACAGAGGAGGCGACAGCGGCGACCTCGATGGCGTGGCTGGCGTTCAGATCCTCGACCAGGGTGCGCGTCGTCGGCGTCTGGCTGCTGGTCACCACCGCCAGAGGCAGGCCGGTGGCGGACTGACCCGAATAGGCCGCCGGGTAATAGAAGGCGTACAGCACCACGGCGAGCAGCAGCAGGCTGGCGACGGGGCGGGCCTTCACAATGCCGACGAAGGTGGCGGCAAAACTGCCGGTGACGCTGTCGGTCGGAAGCGGGAAGGTCAGGGTCTCGACCTTGGGCTCACGGTTGGCGCGCCAGCGGATCGCCAGGGCGGCGATGATGAAGGCGCCAAGGGTAGCCGCGCAGATAATGAACAGGTCATGGACGGCGGCGGGCTTTGCGCCATCGGTCACCATCTGGCTGGTCTGAAGCCGCAGATAGTGGGTGTAGGGCAGGACATCGCTCCAGAACTGGGCGAAGCGCGGACCGTGGTCCAGCGGCAGGGTCCCGTTGGAAAAGGCGATGGCGGCGCCCGAGTAGATGGCGGTGGCGGAGAAGGCCAGGTCGTTGTCGCCCGCCACCGCGACCAGCAGGGCCGACAGGGCGACGCTGACCGCCATCAAGGCCGCCATGCCCAGCATCAGCAGAGGCAGCGACCCGGCCACGCCCCAGCCCCGGAACCCGCACAGCCAGACGATCCAGGCCAGTCCCCATAGGGTGAAGATCAGGAAATGCGGCGTCAGATGGCCGGCCAGGGCCGCCGTCGTGCGGCTGTCGTGGGCGATCTTGAACGGACGGAAAGACTTGCCCTCCATCAACCGCCCGACCGCCAGAACGGCGGAACAGGCGGCCAGCAGATGCAGCACGCCGGGGCCGAGCAGGCCACCCAGGAACAGCTCGAAGTTCAGTTGCGGGTTGCCGATGATCGACACCTGCACATCCGGCGGGCTGAGCGCGGTCGAGGGCACGCCCATCTGCCGGGCGCGCTCCTCCAGCGCGGGCGCGGCGGCTGAGGCGATGGCGGCGGACTGGTTCAGGGCCGTCAGGGCGCCCGCCGTCTGGAAGGCGCCGTTGAAATAGACCGTCGCCTGTTCAGGCTGGCGGAAGGCCCCCGCAGTGAAGCCCGAGGGGAAATAGGCGAAGCTGAAAATCTTGCCTTGCCGCATCAGCGCCATCGCCTCGTCCAGACTGGCGGGCGCATAGGCGACGTCCAGGCCGGAGTTGGCCTGCATGTTTCGAACGGCGGCGCGGGTGAAGCTGGACCGATCATGGTCCACCACCGCCGCTGGCGACTGCCGGATCACCCCCGGCGCAAACATGGCGGCGATGACCACCAGCAGGATCAGGGGCAGGCCGAAGGCGACAAAGGCGTCCCACGGTCGGGTCAGCAGCAGGCGCGTCTCGTCGCGCACGGCCCGGGCGAAGGCCGCGCGATTGGACGTCATCGGCGCGACCAGTCGAACAGCACGCTCATGCCCGGACGCAGGTTGGCGATGGGTTGAACCGGCTTGGCCTTGATGGCGAAGCTGCGCACGTCATAGCCGCTGGACTGGCGGGTCGAGCGCCAGGTGGCGAACTCGCCCTGGGGGCTGATGGCGGTGACGCGGAAGGCGGCGTTCTTGAGGCCCAGCGCCGGTATGTCGCCGTGCAGCGTCGCACCCATCTTCAGGTCGCGATACTGGTCTTCGCGGACAGTGAAGGACACCCAGGGATCAGCGGTGTCGACCACGGTGTAAACCGGCACGCCGATCAGGACCAGTTCGCCGACATTGGCGAACCGCTGGGACACCTCGCCCGCGTGTGGCGCAACCAGTCGGGTTTCGGATTGCAGGCTGGTGGTCTCGGCGACGGCGGCCTGGGCGCCGCTGACCTGGGCGTCAGCGACAGAGCGTTCCTGTGGCCGGGTTCCGGTCTGGGCCTTCACATACTGCTGGCGGGCGGCCTCGGTCTGGGCGGCGGTGGCGGCGCGGGCGGCGACGGCTTCGTCGCGCCGCTGGGCCGAGATAACCCCCTCGGCGAACAAGGCCTCGGCGCGTCGTGCGGTCTGGTCGGCCAGACGTTCCGTGGCCTGGCTGGCGCGCCAGATGGATTCGACGGTGCGGATGTCTTCGTGCCGGGCACCCTCGCGGCTGAGGGACTGCAGCGCCTCGGCGGACTGCAGCAGGGCGCGCGCCTGCACGTCCTTGGCCTCGATTTCGGGGCTGCTCATGACCGCCAGCACCTGACCCGCGGTGACGCGGTCGCCTTCGGAGACCAGAAGCTGCTCGACACGGCTGGGCGCCTTGGTGGCGACGGTGAAGGTTTCGGCCTCGACCATGGCCTGGATCTGCTCTTTCGGCGGGCGGGCCGCCAGGAACAGGCCGAAGATGATGAAGCCCACCAGCAGGATCGCGCCTGCCGCGATGATCCAGACGCGCAGGGCGCCGCGCTTGCGCGAGGGGGGCGTGGCTGTCGTCTCGCTCATGGTGCGCTGATCCGGTCGTCGCGTTGCAGATAGTCATTCAGGGTCTGGGGGCTGCTGGCCGCCGCCAGAAGCGCCGCCAGACTAAGGTCATATTCATAAGCCGCTACGGCCCGTTGCAACCGTGCGGCGCCCAGCAGGTTGCGGGCGTCCACGACGGCAGAGACAGGAGATTCCCCCTCCCGGAAGCCGATTTCCTGCACCCGCAGGTTCTCGGTCGCCGCCGTCAGGCTGGAGTCCATCGACAGGAACTGGCGTCGCGCCAGTTCCGCCTGATTATAGGCGCGGGTGACCAGCAGCCTGGCGTCGTCGCGCGCCTGGCGTTCCAGTTCGCCCGCGGCCTGGGCCTGCGATCGCGCCGCGCCCGCCATGCGGCGACGGTCGATCGACGACATCAGGGTGTAGCGCGCGCCGATGCCTACGGCCCAGTCAGGCTCTGTCGGCAGGGCGTTGTCGGGGTTCAGGTTGTAGGTGCCGAAGGCATAGACGGTGGGGCGAAACCGCGATTCCGCCAGATCGACGCCTGCTTCGGCCAGATCACGTGTCGCCTGGGCCTGGGCGATGCGGGCGTTGGACTGCGACGCCTGGGCGATGAAGACATCCATCGGACCGACCGACGCGCGGTTGACGAACAACGGCGTCGTCGGCGTCACCCCGTCGTCCAGGTTCAGCACCCGGCCAAGCGACTGGACCGAGTTGTCGTATTCCAACTGCGCGCGGTCCAGTTGGCGCTGTGAAGCGTCGCGGGCCACCTGGATCTGCAGCGTCTGTGCATGGCTCAACACCCCTTCGCGCTCCATCCGCTGGGCGTTGCGCAGGTGAAGATCGAACCCGTCGCGGGTGTCGGTGGAGATGCGCACGGCCTCCGCCGCCAACACCTGTCCGAAATAGGCGCGGGCCAGGTTGACGCCTTCAAGATCCATCGCCTCGCGACGGCGCGCCTGCGCCATATCGACATTGGCGGCGGCGGCGCGTTGCAGGGCGGGGATGGCGCCGCCGCTGTAGATGGGCTGAAGCGCGGTCAGGGTCGGACGAAAGGCGGTGTCCTCGACCTCCAGCCGGACATCGGTCGGCAGGGCGGCGAAGATTTCGGGCAGGGCGGCCTGCAGCCGCTGTCCCACCGTCTGAAGAATGTCACCCGGTATGCCGGGAAGGTCCGAGATCAGGCCGGGAATGGCCGCCCCGAGTTCGGACTGGGCCTTGTCCAGCGCGCCGGTCAGGGAGATGTCGAAGGTCTTGCGATAGCGGATGGCCTGGGCGTCCAGCGACACCGTGGGTCGACGCAGGCCCGCAGCCGCCGCCGCCTGTTCGCTGGCGGCGTCCACGCCATAGCCCGCAGCGCGAGACAGGCTGGAGGAGGTGCGCAGCCGTGCAGAGGCTTCGGCATAGGTCAGCGGCGTCTGCTGCGGCGACGCCGTCTGGGCGGCCGCGACGCCCGCGACCAACAGCGCGAAGGGCAGTCCGATCCATGCTGAAACCATCATCGATCCTTGCAAAGCCTGGGTGACGATCCTGAAGCGGCGCCGTCGGGTCAAGCAAGTTCTCAGATGTCGCGAGGGTTCCGACGCCATATCCGCGCAGGCGTGTCATGCAGAGCGCCCATTCAGCCGATGAATGGGCGCCCGTTGATGCATGAAAACCGGTCTTAGCGGCGGACGCGCGTTTCCAGTTCGCCCAGTCGGCGCGTGAGATAAGCGGTCTCATCCGCCGACGGGTTGTAGCGGCCATAGGCGGCCTCCAGACGCGTCAGGTCGCCCAGTTGAACCCGAACATCGGCGGCGTCGGCGCGGGTGAGGGCGCCCGAGCGCTCGGCGGCGGTGACGGCGGTTTCCAGCGCGGCCAGCCGCACGCGCGGGGTCTGGGTCGCTACGGGCGGCTGCACGGCGGGACCGTCGCCGACGCGGACGTCCAGCGCATCCAGGCGGGTGTCCAGATCGTTCCGCTCAGCAGCGGTGATGGAGCCCTTGGCGGCGTAGCGGGTCTCAAGCTGGATCAGCGCCTGATAGTCGGTCTTGAGGCGGGTGGCCTCGGTGCGGGTGATGCGGCGCGCGTTGACGGAGGCGTCCACGCGGGCCTCGAATGCGGCGCGCCCCTGGGCGACCGAGTTCACATCGCCATAACCTGCCGCGCCGGACTCCAGCGTCTGCGTCAGGGCGTTGTAGCGGCTGTTCAGATCGGCGCGTTCTTCGTTGGTGAAGCGTCCATCGGCGGCGTAACGCGTTTCGAGATCGACAAGGGCCGTATAGTCGGCGCGCAGGCGCGTGGCGGCGGCGCTGGAGATTTGACCGACGCGCAGGCTGCTGTCGACGCGGGTGTTGAACTGGCTCTGACCGTCACGCAGGGGGCGGCCGCCGCGCAGCCAGGCCTGATCCAGCGCCGAAATGCCGAGACGGTCGCCGAACAGCGCGCCGACGACGGCGCCCAGACGGTCCTGATTCGTTTGAGTATTGGTCTGGGCATGAGCAGAGCCGGCGCCCACAGCCAGGGCGGTGGCGGCGACAAGGGCGAGGCGAGTGCGGGGTGTCATGGGGAGGTCCTGTTGGCCTTTGATCGATTGACGCAGAACGACGTGCGGCGAAGTTGGTTGCCGCAGGTCCAGCTTGACCGCTGGATGGCATGGCGCGGTTCAGGCGCAAAGTGCGACGATGTAAAATCGTGTCCAGGTCCGTGGCGTCTGGCGTTTTCAGGGATGCCGGATGATTGATTTAAAACTGAGCGATGATCAATAATTTTATGGACAAGCCTTTTGCGAGGTGCTGCATGTTAGACCATGACCCCGAAACACGACAGTTCACCCATGCTGCGAAATGCCTTCAGGGATAAGAAAATCACGATGGCCGGAGCTTCTGGCCCGCGCGGTGCATGCCAATGATTGGCCTGGCCTTTGTGGGATATGGCGCGTCCATGCCCGCCAGACGCAGGCCGTCGTCTGAACTGGACGCCGTGTTCGGCCAGCCGTCGGGATGGACAGAAGCACAGTTCGGCATCTCCAGTCGCGGGGTCGCGTCGCCGGAGGAGACGACCTCCGTGCTGGGCGCACGTGCGGCGAGGGCGGCGCTGGAGATGACGGGGTGGGGCGAGGGCGAGTTCGACGTCCTGATCGGCGCCTGCGGGGTGATGGAGCAGCCGATCCCAGGCACGTCCGTCCTGATCCAGAATGAACTGGGGCTGGGGAAATCCGGCATCTGGGCCTTTGATGTGAACCAGACCTGTCTGTCCTTCCTGGCCGCGTTGGATATCGTCGCCATGGGGTTTTCGACCGGGCGCTGGAAGCGGGCCTTGGTGGTTTCCAGCGACATTGCGTCGGCGGGACTGGATTGGGCGACCCCTGCCTCGGCCGCCATCTTCGGCGACGGCGCTGCGGCGGTCTGTATCGAGGCGCGGGCGGATGGCGAAGGCCCGGCGTTGATCAGCCGCCGGTTCGAAACCTATGGCGAGGGCAAGGATCTGGCGGTCCTGCGCTCTGGCGGCACGCGGATCCGGGCGACAGACGGTTATGAGGCGCTGCTCGAGGGCGCGCGGTTCCGCATGGACGCCTTTGGGGTGTTCAAGGCGGCGGCCAGGGTCTTGCCGCGCATGATCGACGGAGTGCTGCAGGAGGCCGGCCTGACGCGCGCGACCGTCGATCTGGTCATCTGCCATCAGGCTAGCCGACCGGGCGTCGAACATGTGCGACGCTTGATGGGCGGTGACCCGGACCGGGTGATCGATATCTTTTCTGATCGCGGCAACCAGATCGCCGCCTCTTTGCCCAGCGGCCTGGTCGAGGCCCAATCGTTGGAGTTGTTGAAGCCGGGAACGAGGGTTCTTCTTCTGGGCACCGCCGCCGGGATCAGCGCGGCGGCCATGGTGCTGCTGTTCTGATGCGTCGCGCACTGGTCACAGGCGCGACGGGCGGCTTGGGTCTGGCCCTGACCGAGGCCCTGATCGCCGCCGGATATGCCGTGCGCGCGACTGGACGGTCTGCGGCAGTGGTGCAACGGCTTGAGAAGATGGGCGCGGACGTGGTTCTGTGCGACCTGCTGCAGGCCGACCTGACCCGGCTCTGCGACGGCGTTGATGTCGTCTTTCATGCGGCGGCACTGTCCAGTCCCTGGGGGGCGGAGGTGGTGTTCCAGCGCATCAATGTCGATGTGACTGAAGGTCTGCTGGCGGCGGCGCAGGCGGCGAGGTGCGACGCCTTCGTCTTCGTGTCCTCACCCTCGATCTACGCGGATTTCAAGGATCAGGAGGGGCTGACCGAGGACAGCCTGCCGAACCCGCGCCCGCTGAACGCCTATGCCCGCACCAAGCTGGCGGCGGAGCGACGGGTGCTGGCGGCGGACAGACCGGGGTTCCGAACGGTGTCGATCCGTCCCCGCGCCCTGATCGGACCGGATGACGCGGTTCTGCTGCCACGAATTCTTGAGATGGTGCGGCGCGGCAGGCTGCCGGTTCTGCGCGGCGGCCTCGCCCGGATCGACCTGACAGACGTGCGTGATGCGGCCGCGGCCCTGGTGCTGGCGGACCAGCATAGAGAAACGGTGGGCGGGCGGCCGATCAACATCTCTGGCGGACAGCCGATCCGCATTTCCGAACTGGCGGAGCGGTTGTGCGCGGTGTTGCAGGTGAAACCGCGACTGATCCCGGTTCCTATGGCGCCGATGCGGGTTCTGGCCTCGATGTCAGAGACGGTTTGCCGCGTCTGGCCCGGACGCCCCGAGCCGAAGATCACCCCTTACACGCTGGCGACCCTGGCCTATTCCCAGACCTTTGATCTGTCTTATGCGCGAACCGTCCTGGGTTATGCGCCCGCTCATGATGCAGTGTCGTCTGCGCTGGAGTTGGCGCCGAGGATGGCGGCATGACGCGCTGTCAGGTCCATGTGTTGAAGGCGGGGGCGTGTCGTCACCCTGAGGCGATGGCGCGGCGTGGCGCGGGATGGAAGCCGGTGGAGTTTCCGGCTCTGGCGGGTCTGATCCTGCATCCGACAGCGGGGCCGGTGCTGTTCGACACAGGCTATGATCCGGCCTTCTTCAAGGCGACCCGGCCGTTTCCAGAACGCTTCTATCGCTGGACGACGCCGGTCGATCTGCCGGACGGACAGGCCGTCATCGACCAGTTGAGCCGCTTCGGGTTGAGGGCGGAGGATGTGCGTGCGGTCGTGATTTCGCATTTCCACGGCGACCATATCGCCGGTCTGCACGCCTTTCCTCAGGCCACGCTGTTCTGCGCGCGGGCGGGACTTGAGGATGTGCGCCGTCATGGGCGGTTGGCGCGGGTCCGGCGCGGCATTTTGGATGGGTTGCTGCCCGCCGACGTTGATGCCCGCGCGCGCTTTTTCGAGGATCTGCAGCGTGCGCCGCTGGGCGCGGATATGGCGCCGTTCAGCGATGGCGCGGACCTGTTCGGCGATGGTTCGATGCTGGCGGTTCCCCTGCCGGGGCATTGTCCGGGGCATTGGGGGCTGGTGCTGCGGGGGAAGGATGACCGGCGTCATTTCCTGATCGGAGACGCCGCCTGGTCGCGACGCGCCGTGCGTGACGACGCTCCGCCGCCACGCCTGACCACCAGCATACTGGGCGAGACGGACGCCTATCGCCGAACCCTGCATGACCTGCACCGTCTCTGGGCGCGCAACACCGACTTGGTGGTGACCCCCTCGCATTGCGGCGAGGCGGCGGCGGGGATCGGCGCCGATGAGGCCTGACCGCAAACTCATAGCGCGCACCTGGATGGCGACGCAGTTCGACAGGCTGGGTTTGCGAACCTGCGCTGATGTCGAGCGCCGCCAGAACGCCCTGTGGCGACGGTTGCAGCCTGTGCTGGCGCGCGCCCCGGCTGTGGCCGCCTATGCCGGCCGCCCGCTCGCTGATTTTCCGATCACCACGCCTTGGCAGGTGCGTTCCGCCTTTGCAGAATGGAACACCTTGAGCCTCGACGAAGTCTCGGTCATGGCGGCGGCGCAGGCGGCTGAAGAGGGGCGTGAGGGGGGTCTGCCGGGCGGGGTGACGGCGGGCTTTTCGACCGGGTCCAGCGGTTCGCGTGGTCTGTTTCTGGCCAGCCCGGCCGAGCGCGCCGCCTATGTCGGTCATGCGCTGGCGCGGTTGCTGCCGTTGAATGCGCCGTTGCAGCCGTGGCGCATCGCGCTTTGCCTGAGGGCGGACAGCGCCCTCTATCGCGATGTCGGCGGGGCAGGGCGCGTGTCGTTCGAGTTCATCGGCTTGGATACGCCGACGGATCAGCGGATGGAGCGTCTGGACGCGTTTCAGCCCCATGTTCTGATCGCGCCGTCCCATGTGCTGGCAGATGTCGCACGATGCATTCAGCGAGGCGCACAGTGGCCCTTGCGACGTCTGTTCTATGGCGCCGAACCGATGGGCGAGGGTGAGCGCGACTGGATCGGCCAGCGGTTGGGCCTGAGGCCAGACCCGATCTATCAGGCGACCGAGGGATTTCTGGGTGCGGCCTGCCGGTTCGGAACCCTTCATCTGAACGAGGACGTGCTGATCGTCGAGCGCGACCCCATCCCCGGCACGAACCGCTTTCGTCCCATCATCACTGACCTGAGGCGGGTCAGCCAGCCGGTGGTGCGGTTGCGGCTGGATGATCTTCTGGAGCCTGCTGGCCCATGCCGGTGCGGTTCGCCGCTGCTCGCGGTGCAGGGCGTGGAAGGGCGCTACGAAGACCTGTGGCGCTGGGGCGATCAGGTCATTCCACCACGCGATGTGGAGAATGCGCTGGTTGACGCCTTGGGGCCGCAGCAGGATTGGCGGATCACGGCCAACTCAGGCCGCGTGGTGGTCGAGGTTGATCCTGCGACGGCGCCGGTCGCCATCGGGGCGTTGGATCGGTTGCTGTCGAACGTCGAAAAACGGCCGACGATCGTCGTGGGGCCGCCGCCGATCTGGGACCAGCCCAAGCGTCGGCGCATCCGGTGGTCTGATGCCGGATAGGGTTCTGATCACGGGCGCGCGGGCGCCGGCCGCGCTTGATCTGGCGCGCAGTTTCATCGCGGCGGGCTGGGAGGTTCATCTGGCCGACAGTTGTCCCTGTCGGATGGCGCAGGGGGCCGGCGTCGCCAAGGCCGTGCACCGGTACGCCTCGCCGCAGTTGGAGGTTCAGGGTTTCAGAAATGATCTTCAGTTTCTGGTGCAGAGTCTTGAACCGGCGCTGATTATTCCTGTCTGCGAAGAGGTTTTCCATCTGGCAGCGGCTGCGGCTTCGCTGGATTTTGAAGCGCGCCTGTTCGCGCCGTCGCCACAAGTTCTTGACGAGCTACATTCCAAGCATCGCTTCGTTGAGGTGTGCCAACGGCTGCAAATATCGGTCCCGAGGACACGTCGGATCAGCGATCAAGCAGAGCTGGATCAGGTCTCGCCCGAGGCGGAACGTCTGGTGTTCAAGCCGGAGTATTCACGCTTCGGGTCCGAAACGCTGATCGGCCCATCCGCATCGCAACTGACGCAGATTTCACCTGCCGCCGACCGCGTCTGGGTGGCGCAGGATCGGGTCGTGGGAAAAGAGGTCTGCTTCCACGCCGTCGCTGTGAACGGCGTGCTGACGGCCTTCGCCGCCTATCGTTCACCGTGGCGCAGGCCGGGCGGCGTCGGTTACGCCTTTGAACGGCTGGACGAGGTCGCCGCCTCGTCCTTGCTGGATGCAGCGCGTCGGCTGGCAGGCTTTGTCGGAGGGGGCCAGTTCGCCTGTGACGCCATCATTGATGCAGACGGCCGCCCTTGGCTGATCGAGTGCAATCCGCGCGGCACCAGCGGTCTGCACCTGTTCGGAGGGCGTCGCGAACTGGCTCTGGCGATAACCGGGCAGGCGGTCGGACTGGTCAGGGGACGTGAACGCGGGCATCTGGGATTGGCGATGTGGCTCTATGGACTGCCGGAAGCGTTGAAACAGAACCGGCTGGTCAACTGGTCGCGCGAACGGCGTGAGGGGCAGGACGTGATCGCTAGAGGCGGCGGTGCGGCGCCTGTCTTGGGCGCCTTGATCGACAGCGCCGTCTTCTCAATCCGCGCCGCGCGAGCCGGATGCAGTCTGGAGCAGGCCATGACCCGCGATATCGAATGGAACGGTCCCGGAGGCGCGCAATGACGCCCTTGCCCGACAGCATCGCGCGGAGTTGGCAGTTGGTCGCCCTTTCGAAGGAGGTTCGGGGCAAGCCGTTGACGCGCAAGGTGGCGGACACGCCTGTCGTGCTATTTCGCGGTGCGGACGGGCGGATCGCGGCCCTGTTGGATCGCTGTCCCCATCGGAACTTTCCCCTGTCTGACGGGCGCATGAGGGGCGGGACGGTCGTCTGTCCCTACCATGGTTGGCGGTTCGGGCCGGACGGCGACTGTCTTGAGGTTCCGGGGTGTGAACTGGCGTCCGGCGATGGCGCGCGACTGGCTGCCAGCCCCGTCGCGGTGATTGAGCGCAACGGCGGCGTCTTCGTCCGGCTGAAGGAGGGGCAGGCGGACCTGCCCGATCTCGGCGTCTGGGACGACGATGATCATGACCATTTCTGGTGGGCGCAGGACGTGTGGCGGGGCAGGGCGCTGGACGCGATCGAGAATGTGCTGGACGCCTTCCACACCAACTACATACACGACGGCATCATTCGGCGCAGCAATCGGCGGATGCCCGTCCACCTCAGCACCAATGTTTTTGAGACCAGCATCGAGCAGGTGATCGAACAGCCGGTCCCCGACCTGGGATGGATGTCGCGGATGCTGGAGCCGCCCCGCGACCGCAGCCGCACGCGGCTCTATGCGCCGACGACGGTGCAGGCGCGGTGGGAGGGGCCGAAGGGTCTGACCCTGTGCGTTTCCGCCTTCTTCACCCCGGTCGACGCGGGTTCGCTGCGCCCGTTCGCACGGTTCACCACGCCAAAGGGACGCGGACCTGGCTGGTTGAAGGAGGCGGCGATCCGCCTGTTCCTGAATCCGGTGGTGGCGCAGGATCGGCGGGCGCTCGCGCGCCAACTGGATGGAATCGAAGCCTTCGGCGGACCGCGATTCATTCAAGGACCGGGGGATCTGCTGGGCGCGCGGGTGGCGCAACTCTATCAGGGACAGACGCTGGAGCCGGGCGTGGAAGGCCCGTTCACCCGCACGCTTTAGGTGTTTGCGCCGCCGGGGGCGTCAGGTGGCGACCGCATGCGCGAAGCGGCCAGGATGATCCAGAGCGTGATCGAAATCAGGATGACCGGCGCTGTAAAGATCAGCAGAAACATGGACATGAAGCCCGTGTAGAGGGCGTCGGATATGTCAGCCCCCATCACCATGCAGGGGCGGGCGTAGGCTTCATTGACCTCGCAGCCAAAGGCCGATGCGGCCCCTGCGCTGATCAGCCCTGCGAGCAGCGGCGCCCAGCCGATCAGGCTGGACATCAGCGCGCCCCAGAAGAGCAGCTTATTGCGGCTATGGTTTGCAGAGGCGTGGCGCGTCACGGGTTTTCTCCGAACTTCAGGCCAGCAGGTTAGGCAAGGATCGGCGCCAGGTCCAGCATTATTTGAACAATGCTCATTTCGTTTCGTCGCTCATCATTGAGAAGGGCGCCGGAATGAACGGCGTCGGTTGGGACACATCGCCGCAAACTCCGGGATGGCTGGGCCTAAGCCCCGGCGGGGCCTGCCGTTTCTAAGTTTTATGACGACCCGATGCCTGCTATGTCGTGACGATGGGAAGGCGATCAGATCACACGCGTCAGGAGCTCGAACATCTGTTCGTGGTCGAAGGCCATAAGCATATGGCCGAGGTCGGGTTTGCCCGCTTCTCTGCGCGGGAGGTGGCCAAACGCATCGGCTATTCCGTCGGCACCCTGTACAATGTGTTTGGAACCCTGGATCGGCTGCTGATCACGATCAATACGCGCACCTTCCAGCTTTGGGCCGAGTATGTGCGGCAGCGTCTCGAAACCAGCGGGGCCGACCGGATCCAGACTCTGGTCGAGGCCTATTTCGGCTTTGCACGCGACAACGCGAATAGCTGGACCGCCATCTACGACCATCATCTGCCGCCTGATGTCGTGATCCCCGACGAGCAGAACCTGCAGCGCGGTGCCCTGACGCAGATCATCGTGGACGAGGTGGCGGCTGTGCTGCCGACCCAGGCGCAGTCCGAGGCGCCCCGTCTGGCGCGTTCTTTGATCGCGGTGGTCCACGGCCATTGCGTCTTCGATCTGAATGGCAGTTTCGCCCTGATGAACATCTCCCAGCCGATGGAGCTGGCTCTGGATCGGGTCTGGGAGGCTTTGATCCACGCGGGTGCGGCGGCGCCATCGCGCTGACTTCGATGTATTGAACAATGATCAAAACTGTTCAATGATCGCCTGACGGTGGTCCGCGTCGGGTCGCCCTGTCCGCATTCCGGGTCGCAGGAGGCATGATGCGAAAACAGTTGATCGCCAGTCTGGTGTTGGCCTGCACGGTCGGGTTGGCTGGCCCGCGCGTGGCGGCGGCGCAAGAAGCACGCGCCGCTGCACCGCCGGACATGGCGGCGATGCAGCGGCAACTGTTCAGGGGGCATGCCGTGCTGGCCGTTCGGATTCAGCGCCTGGTCGGCATGGGGCTCTTGTGTCGGGTGCTGTCCGATGAGGATGCACAACTGATCCAGGCCAACGCCGACGAGACGGCTGACTACGAGCGCATCCGGTTGTCGCAAGAGGATCGTGAATGGGCCGAGGCCTATCTTGAGGGGCTGCAAGATGGCGCCTTCCGCGCGGCTGATCTCTCGCGCGATATCAGTCCGGAGGCCTGTGAGAGATTTGCGGCTCCGGGCGGGGACCTGGTCAAGATTCTGACGTGGACGGATCGGCCGCAGGAAATCGCGCCAGGAATACGCGCCAGTCCGAGGACATTGCCATGAGCCGCACTATGACCAAGGCCTGTGTGCTGGCGTCAGCCCTGGCGCTGACCGCGCAGGCAGGCGTCGTTGATGCGCGCCCATTGCCCCAAACGGCATGGATTCCAACCGATGCGACGGCCTGCGATCTGACGGCGTGGCCAAGCTACAGGCTCAACGCACCGGTTGTCGTGCGAAGCGCGCCGGACCCGCAGGCTGCCGCACTTGGCGCCATCCCGACGCGATCAGACCAGATCGACTATCCCCACAGCGTCCGGTTCCAGGTTCGGGAGGCCAGGCCTGGTTGGTTGAAGATTGCGGACGCCAGCGACGCCTATAACCACGGCGAAACCGACGCAGACGACCGCCCGCTGCCGGTTCGAACCGTCTATTCGGGCGAGGGTTGGATCCCAGCTGACGCCGCGCAGTTCGCCATTCAGTCCGCCCGTGGTTTCGCCCGCCCTGATCGATCCAGCGAGCGCTTGCTGGACCTGGGCGATGACTGGGTGACGGACATGGGGCGTGTCGCGGCGATCCGCGCCTGTGGTCCGGGCGGGTGGGTTCTGGTGGACTATGTCGTCGTGCGCGAGAGCGTGGGCGGTGTTCCGCACGAACTGGCTGCCGATCGGGTTCGGACTGGGACGGCCTGGTTCCAGGGCGTGTGCGAGGCGGAAGAAACGACCTGCGACATGGCCTCTGTCGACAGAGAATGATGCGTTTCAGAAATCTCTGCGCGGCTTTGGCGATGATGGCGGGTCTTGCGCCGTTGAAAGCCGCATGGGCCGCGCAGCTTGAGATCGCGACGCTTGAGCGGACAGGGGCCGCAAGGCGCTGACTACGGCAAGGCGGGCGCCGGTCTGATGGCGGCGGAAGAAAGCTGGGGCGCCTTCATCCGCGCCGACTGCGACGTGGTCAGCTATGTCTTAGGTCAGGGAACAGCGCTGGGCATGGCGGGTGAGACCTGCGTGGTCGGCCATTATGAAGCGCGCATCGCGACGCTTCGCGCGTTGATGGCGAACGATCTGGATTGACGCGGTTCCCGCCGTTGGTCTGACGAGAACCACGTCGGGCCGTCAGTTGCGCTCCAGAGTGAGCGGGTCCACGCGGAAATAGGTCCCGGACAGGCCGCCGTTGAGGCCGCAGTAGGGGATGGAGCGGTCGCCGCTGACGTAGCGTTCCTGGACTTGCAGGGTGTCGCCCTTGCGGCTGATGACCAGCGACCAGCGTGAGGTGTCCTCGCCCGTCTTCACCTCCAGCGTGCCTTCGTTTTCTCCGGTCCATTCGCCGCCGCCGTCGGCGTCACAGACCCAGCGGGCACCCAGCGGGTCGACGGCGTTGGCGTTGAACGTCAACACGCCAGAGGCCCATTGCACCACGTCGATCTCGCCGTTGATGTTGACCCAGTGGCCGACAAGACCGTCGTTAGGATTGGCCAGAAGGCTGTTTAGTGTTTTTGCGCGTTGCTGCAGCCATCCGCGCAGTTCGGTGATCAGTTCCGCGCCAGTGCGGTCCGCGGCTGTGCGATTGCGGGCATTGATGAAGACGCGTTGGTCGTCACGCAGGGCGGCGGCGCCATTGCGGTCCAGATCGGCGAGAAGTCGGCGGTAGGCGGTGGCGATGGATTGATCCAGCCGCCGCAGGTCCGGGGTCGTGCAGATGGCGCGGTCCACAGGCTGGGTGGCGCGGCTGCAATCAGCGGCTTGAGGTGCGGACTGCGCCGTGGCCATGCCGGCGGGAAGGAACAGCAGGGCGGCCAGCGCCAGTCTAGACATAAGGGACATTAGGGGACCTCAGCGAAGGTGTTGGGTCAGGCGCCAGCAGCCAACTGCGGGCGTGAAAACATAGGCGGCGGGTTCGCCGGTTTTGCGCAGCAGCGCCAGGCTGTCACCCTCGCCATCATCACGGAAGACGCCGGGCTGGTAACGAAATCTGACGCTGCTGTCCGCCTGTTCCATCCGGCCGCCCGGTTCGTCCGTCCTTGTGTCCTGCATCCCTGGAAGGGGCGAGGCGAGGGCCGTCGACATAATGGCTGCGAGCAGGACTGAACCGATCATGGATGTAGCCGTTTGGGGACGTGAGCGGGCGCAAGGGCGGCTGGCAAGGGGCGGATATCCAGGGCAGCCTATCAGAATATGAGCGATGCTCAATTGATAAATTGAAAACGTGTCAGAGGGGCTTGCGTCATATTGAGCGATGTATAATAAATCGATGCGTAAACGAAACGACAGGCTGAAACGGCCTTCGCTGACGGAAATGGAGAGGGAGACGTGACGGTGTTGATGCGATCTTGTCTGATGGCGGCGGTGTTGGCCGTCAGCACGCCCGCTCTTGCTGAACCCGCTGCTCCGGCGCCTGTTGCGGCTCAGAGATCGCACGCCAGGTTCCAGACATTCTTCGAGGACTTCCGCGCCGCCGTCCTGGCCAATGACCGCGAGGCGGTGGCGGCCATGACCCAGTTCCCCTTCACCGACTATCGGCCCGGCAACTATTGCGAGGCGGGCGCCGATTGCGTCGTTTCGCCCGCTTCTGCGACCAGTCGCAACAAGGCCGAGTTCCTGGCGCGCTACGACCGTATCTTCACGCCTGCTGTCATCGCGGCCATCCGGGATCGCCGCCTGCGCGCCTTCCAGAGCGGGGTGGATGACGGAGAGCTCGGCGGACCCATCGTGCGCGGCGAACATATTCTGCAGCTTGATGACACCGGGGATCAGCGCGTCTTCTCCCTGCACGGCGGGGTGTACAAGCTGGACCGCATTCCCTTCTATTCCTGATCGAAAGGCCTGCCCCATGGGTTTCAAGGACCAAACCGCCGTTGTGGGTTTAGCTGCGGGATTGGCGGTGATGCTGGCGCCCGCGGCTCAGGCTTCGGCCCCGGCGCAGGCCAGGACGGCGTCCAAGATCGACCGTGTCTTCACCTCCGCCATGCTGGGCGCGGATGCATCGGTGCTGGAGCGGGTGACGGGGCGGGCGGCCCAGAACGCCGCCTCCGTGCGCTATTACGAGGTCGAAGGATGCAGCGTCCAAGCCCTGGTGACGGGCGGCAAGGTGGAGGCCTTGGCGATGGAAACCTCGCCTCGCTGCACCTTCAATGTGGACGCCGTCGTCGGCGGTGACGCCATCGGCGCGGCCAATATCATCCATTTCGCCGAGATATTCGACAATTTTCAGGACGGCGTCCTGACCGCCGACTGCCTGATGATGTGCGGCAATGCGGTGGAGCCTTCGATCCAGTACACCTTCAACGTCGGACGTCGCGCCATGACAATCGAGACGGTCATGGTCAGCCAGCCTGATGCCACCGAGCAGTGGCAGAAGGCCATGGTCGACGCCAAGGGGCGGGACTGGGTGATCAACGCCTCGTTCAACTGCGACCACAGTTTTGACAGGGTAGGTAAGGGTCTGTTCCGCCCGGCCCAAGCCACGCGCATCGTCGTCTGGGCCAGCCCGCCGCGCTTCGCCTGTGACGGCCCGCGCCCGATGTGATCAGGAAGACCTTGATGATCAAGACATCCGCCATCCTGACCGCCCTGGCCCTCACACTTGTGGCGCCGGGCGTTGCTTCGGCCTGTATCGCGCCCGCGGGACCACCGCCGACGCCAGAGCAGAGAGAGGCGAACCTGCGTGAAATCCAGGCTTCATCCTGGGCCAATGCGGCGCTGGTTTATGAGGCCGAGATCACCGAGAGCTTCATGGTGTTCTCTCAGGACGATCCGATCCATCCGGGCATGGCCAGCGGGACCTATGTGCGCGCCAAGCCTGTGCGGGTGTTGAAAGGGGAGGGCGCGCCGCCTGAGGTGCAGTTCGCCTATGGCCTCGGTCCGGAATGCACGTTCGGACCCAGCTACAGTCCGCGTTCGCGCGGAGAAGGCAGCCGCTTCGTCTTCTATGCCTCTCGCCCGTCTGTCTCGTCCCAGGGCGACATCTTCTCCACCATGCCGGTTGACGCGTTGCTCGATGCAGACACGCGCGCCGCCCTGGCCTCGGGGCGGTGAACCCCGCCTGCAAAGTCTGATTCCAAAGTTCGTTTCGGCCCGTGCGGCCAAGGAAAAGCGTCCATGAAGAACCGTAAACTGGGCATCGCCCTGACCGTCCTGGCCCTCAACATCGGCGTTGTCGCCTGCGCCAAGGCCGATGACGACAGGTCTGACAAGAAGCCCGTCGAGTTCGCCGTTCAGGACCGAACGTCGACCGCCAAGATGGAGGCTGACAAGGTCGCTGCGCCCGCCGAGACCGCCGCTGCGCCGGGGATCATGGCCTATGCGGGCAAGGATCCGTTTGATCCGGTTCAGGGCGTGTCCTTCTTCCAGAACAGAGCGGTGCGCGCCGCCATCGTGGCCTCGGGCGCGCCGCGTGACGTGCAGCAGTTCGTGGTCTTCGACGGCAATGTCGTCGTGCCGATCCGCAGCACGATGGGACGGTTGATGGCGTCGGGCTATGATCCGGCGGGCGCGGGCGTGACCAACTGGGCCATCCTGATGACGCCCGCTGGCAAGGCCGCCGTCTGCTATTCCAGCGGCGAGAACCCGAATGCGATCACGGCGGACTGGTACTACGAGGGCGATATCGCCTTCACGCTGGAGGACCGCTGCCCCTCGCGACCCGAGGATATCGAAAGCTTCAGCAACTGGCCCATCGGCCCCATTCCGGGTTGATCGGGTTCAGGAGCCGCGCTCCAGGCCGTAGAGGGCCTCGACAATGTCTTCGGCCTTCTTCTGCACCAGCTCCTGGGAGTCGTGGACGCCGCGATTGTAGAAAAAGCCGCCGATTTCCTTGCTGATGAAGTCCAGCAGCATCTCGGCTGGCAACTGGCCCAGGTCCTGATCCAACTCCTGGCGGAAATAGTCGCGCAGCTTGCCGGTGGCGGCTGCGCGCGCGTCCTTGGACAGTTCGATCGGCTTCATCCCACGACCTCGGCCAGCGCTTCCTCCGCCGCCATCCACGCAGCCTCGGCCGCTTCCAGATCGGTCTGGGTCTTGGCGCGGGCGCGCGTCAGGCCTTCGATGGCCTTGGGGTTGGAGACCGAGGCGTTGGCGATGTCGTCGTCGATGCGGGCGATTTCCGCCGTCAGTTGCGTCATCCGCTCTTCAGCCTTCTTGACCGCGTGACGCAGGGTCGACGGCGACGGGCCTGACTTCTTGTCGTTCTTGCGGTTTTTGTTGTCCTGAACGGGCGCCTTGGCGGCCTCTTCCTTCTTGATCTGGCTGGGCTTGGATACGGCGGCCTTGGCGCGGTCGAGGACGAACTTGGCGTAGTCGTCCATGTCGCCGTCATAGGGCTTCACCGTGCCGTCCGCGGCCAGCCACAGCCGGTCGGCGACCATCTCCATCAGCGAACGGTCGTGGGTGATCAGGATGACGGCGCCGGAATAGTCATTCAGCGCGTCCAGCAGGGCGCGGCGGCTGTCGATGTCCAGGTGGTTGGTCGGTTCGTCCAGGATCAGGACGTGGGGCGCATCCATCGCCACCATGTTCAGCAGCAGACGCGCGCGCTCGCCGCCCGACAGACTGTCGACCGTGGTTTCCTGCTTCTCATAGCCCAGTCCGAACTGCGCCAGCTTGGACCGGCGGGCGCTTTCCGGCGCATCCGGCATGGCGCGGCGGATGATCTCCAGCGGCGTGTCGGTGGGGTCCATCGCCTCGATCTGGTGCTGGTGGAACCAGCCCACGCGCATCTTCTTGTCGCGGTGCAGTTCGCCCTCGGACACGTTCAGAGCGCCGGCGATCATCTTGGCGAAGGTGGACTTGCCCGCGCCGTTGACGCCCAGCAGACCGATGCGGTCGTCCAGGTCCATGCGCAGGTTCAGGTTCCGCAGAATCGGCTTGCCCGGCTCATAGCCGACATTGGCCCGCTCCAGACGGATCAGCGGCGGGGCCAGCGGGCGCGGCGGCGAGGGCAGGGTGAAGGGGGCGACCCGCTCTTCAATCGTGGTGGCGACCGGCTGCATCTTTTCCAGCCGCTTCATGCGCGACTGGGCCTGGGCAGCCTTGGACGCCTTGGCCTTGAACCGGTCCACGAAGGCCTGAAGGTGAGCGCGTTCGGCGTCCTGCTTGGCCTTGGCGGACAACTGCAGACGGGCCTTCTCGGCGCGGGCCTTTTCAAAGGCGTCGTAGTTGCCGGTGTAGAGCGTCAGGGTGTGGTTCGCGAGGTGCAGGATGTGGGTGCAGACCTCGTTCAGCATTTCACGGTCGTGGGAGATGATCAGGGCCGTGTGTGGGTACTTCTTCAGCCGCGCCTCAAGCCACAGGGCGCCTTCCAGGTCGAGGTAGTTGGTCGGTTCGTCCAGCAGCAGCATGTCCGGCTCTGCAAACAAGGCAGCGGCCAGGGCCACGCGCATCCGCCAGCCGCCCGAGAACTCGGACATCGGGCGGGCCTGATTCTCCTGATCGAAGCCCAGGCCGACCAGAATTTCGGCAGCGCGGGCCGGGGCGGCGTCGGCGTCGATCTCGATCAGACGCGACCAGATCTCGCCCATTTCTTCAGGCTCTGCCGTCTCAAGGCGGGCCAGCAGGGTGTGGCGTTCGACGTCCGCTTCCAGAATCGTGTCGATGACGCTGACGGGCGTGGCCGGGTGTTCCTGATCGACCGATCCGATGCGGGCGGTCTTGGGCAGGCTGATCTCGTCGCCATTGGCGTTGAGTTCGCCCAGGATCAGCTTGAACAGGGTGGACTTGCCGATGCCGTTGCGGCCCACCAGGCCGACTTTGGCGCCAGGCGGCAGGCTGACGGAGGCGTCGACAAGGAATTTGCGGCCCCAGGCGTTGAAGGTCAGGTCTGTGATCTGGAGCATGGAACAGTCGAAATCTAAAATCGTCCGGATGCCGCCAGTCGCAGGGCGAGGAGCGTCACGGACACGAAAAAGGGACAGTTGGAAACTAGGGAGGTCGTCGCTATAAGCCCGCGACCCTCAAACTCCCAAACAAGAAGTCACTTCACCATGACCGAACGCACTTTCTCGATCATCAAGCCTGACGCGACGCGCCGCAACCTGACCGGCGCGATCAACGCTGTCATCGAAACCGCTGGCCTGCGCATCGTCGCTCAGCGCCGCATCAAGCTGACCGAAGCCCAAGCCAAGAAATTCTACGAAGTGCACGCCGAGCGTCCCTTCTACGGCGAACTGGTCTCGCAAATGATCGCCGAGCCGGTCGTCGTCCAGGTTCTGGAAGCCGAAGGCGCCGTCGCCAAGTACCGCGAAGTCATGGGCGCCACCAACCCGAACGACGCTGCTGAAGGCACGATCCGCAAGCTGTTCGCCCTGTCGATCGGCGAAAACTCGGTCCACGGTTCGGACTCGCTGGAAAACGCCGGCATCGAAATCGCCCAGTTCTTCACTGACGACCAGATCGTCGGCTAAGCCCTGATCGGCTTGAACTGCTGAAACGGCCGGCCAGCGATGGTCCGGTCGTTTTTCTTTGTGCGGCGCCAGCCAAAGAAAACGGCCCCGGAGATCGCTCTCCGGGGCCGCTGTCGTTTTGTGGCCGTATCGCCTTACCAGATGCGCGCGCGGGCCTCGGGAGCGATGAACTCCTTCTGATCCGGCGAGACGCCGAAGGCGGCGTACCAGGCGTCGATGTTGCGCGGCGAGGTGGCGGCACGCACGGCGCCCGGCGAGTGCGGGTCGGTGGTCAGCTGCTCCTTCAGCGCCGCCTCGCGCGATTTCTCGCGCCAGACCTGCGCCCAGCCCAGGAAGACGCGTTGATCGCCGGTCAGGCCATCGATCACGGGCGCGGGCTGGCCGTTCAGGGACTTGTGATAGGCGTCCAGCGCCAGCAGTAGTCCACCCAGGTCGGCGATGTTCTCGCCCATGGTCAACTCGCCATTGACGTGCATGCCGGGCAGGGGCTCCAGCGAGTCATAGATGGCGCCCAGCACCTTGGCGCGTTCTTCGAAGCGGGCGGCGTCTTCCGGCGTCCACCAGTCGCGCAGCACGCCATCGCCGTCGGACTTGCGGCCCTGATCGTCGAAGCCGTGGGTGATCTCGTGGCCGATGACCGCGCCGATGCCGCCATAGTTGACCGCTGCGTCCGCGTTAGGATCGAAGAAGGGCGCCTGCAGGATGGCGGCCGGGAAGACGATCTCGTTGCGCGGCGGGTTGTAATAGGCGTTCACCGTCTGGGGCGTCATGCCCCATTCCAGCGGATCGACCGGCTTGCCGATCTTGGCGCGCTTGAAGGCCCATTCGAAGGCGCTGGAACGTTCGACATTGCCGTAGAGGTCGTTGGCGGTCAGCTCCAGACCGTCATAGCTGCGCCACTTGTCGGGATAGCCGATCTTCACGCCGAACTTGGACATCTTGTAGAGGGCCTGCTGGCGCGTGGCCTCGCTCATCCAGTCCAGGTTCTTCAAGCGCTCGGTCATGGCGGCGCTGATGTTGCCGACCAGCGTCTCCATCTGGGCCTTGGACGAGGCGGGGAAGTGCAGGCGCACATATTCTTGGGCCAGCACCTCGCCCAGCTGGCCGTCGACCAGGGCCACGCCGCGGTTCCAGCGCGGACGGTTCTCCGGCTGGCCGCGCAGGGTCTTGCCGCGGAACTCGAAGCGCGAATCCACGAAGGCCTTGGACAGGTAAGGCGCGGCCTGATCGGCCAGTTGCGAGGCCTGCCAAGCCTTAAGGGTTTCGACCGGCGTGTCGGCGAACACCTGGGCGATGCCCGGAATGGCGGTGTTCTCCATCACCACCAAAGTGTCGACGTTTGCGATCTGGGCGCCGTCCAGGAAGGCGGCCCAATCAAAGCCGGGGGCCTGGGTCGCCAGGTCTGCAACCTTGGTCGGGTTGTAGATCTTGTCGATCCGGCGACGTTCGACCGTGGTCCAGTGCTTCTCAGCGACCTTGGTTTCGAAGGCCAGGATGTCTGCGGCGGACTTGGCCGGATCGGTCCAGCCGATGGCGGTCAGGGTGCGGGTCAGATAGGCCAGATAGGCTTCGCGCTGGCTGGCGAAATCAGGCTTCAGATAATAGTCGCGGTCCGGCAGGCCCAGGCCGCCCTGACCCAGATAGGCCGAGTTCAGGTCCGGATTCTGCAGGTCTTCGAACACGTCGACGCCAAACAAAGAGCCGCCGAACTTCGAATGCGACTGGCCCATCAGACGCGCGACGCCCGAACGATCGGTCACGGCCTTGATCGCGGCCAGATCAGCGGCCAGCGGCTGGGCGCCCAGTTGCTCGACGCGGGCTTCGTCCATGAAGCTGGCGTACAGGGCGCCGACCTTGCGGGCGTTGTCGTTCGTCGGATTGGCGGCGCTGGTCTCGATGATGGATTTCAGCTGCGACTGGGCGTTCTCATACAGGACGTCGAACGGGCCGAAGCGGGCCTTGTCGGCAGGGATTTCCGTCGTCCGCAGATAGGTCCCGTTCGCATATTCGTTGAAATCGTCGCCGGGCTTCACCGCCGTGTCGCGGCCTGCCAGGTCAAAGCCCCAGGCTCCGAAGGGCGAATGGGCGCCCGCGCCGCCGTGCGAATGTTCCTGAGCCGAAGCACCGCCGCCCGTCAGGGCGACCACGATGCAGGCCGAGCAGGCGGCCATCAGACGAATGCGATTCATTTAGGGACAGATCCTGTTTCTATTGGGCGGCACCTTCGCGCCGGTGCGACAGGCTGTCGCATTAAGATTTAGTAATATAGGGCGCGTTCAGGCGCGCTCCAGACCCCGGCAGAAAACGTCCAACTGTTGCGGATAAAGCCTGTGTTCGGCGGTCTTGACCCGCTCGGCCAGCAGGGCGGGCGTATCGCCCTGCTGGATCGGCACGCGCGCCTGACCCAGGATGGCGCCTTCGTCGACACCTTCGGTCACCAGATGCACGGTGCAGCCCGCTTCGGCGTCTCCAGCCGCGATGGCGCGCGCATGGGTGTCCAGGCCGGGGTATAGAGGCAGCAGGCTGGGGTGAATGTTCAGCATCCGCCCGCGCCACCCACCGACAAGCCAGGGCGTCAGTACGCGCATATAGCCCGCCAGGGCGATCACCTCGACCCCGGCGCCGCGCAGCGCCTGATCCACCGCCTTCTCATGCGCCTCACGGTCCTTACCGAAGGGTTTGTGGGCGATGGTCGCCGTCCTGACGCCCGCCGCCTCTGCCAGTTTCAGTCCACCAGCGCCTTCGACATTCGACAGCACCAGCACGACTTGATAGGCGCAGTCGGGCGCGTTGGCGGCCTCGATCAGGGCCGCCATATTGGAGCCAGTCCCCGATATCAGGACGGCGACGCGTGTTTTCATCGGATCAGGCGGCTTCCAGTTGTCCGCAGACGAAGGCGACTTCGCCGGCGTTCAGCAGGGCTGCCAGAACGGGTTCTGCATTCTCGGGCGCGACGATCAGGATGAAGCCGACGCCGCAGTTGAAGGTGCGGCGCATTTCGTGGTCGCTGATGCCGCCGGTTTCGGCCAGCCACTGGAACACGGCGGGCATGGGCCACGAATCCCAGTCGAACGCCGCCTGCAGACCGTCGGCGATACAGCGCGGCGGGTTTTCGATCAGGCCGCCGCCCGTGATGTGAGCCGCACCCTTGACCAGACCGGCCTTCATCAGGGGCAGGACCGGCTTCACGTAGATGCGGGTCGGCTCCATCAGGGCCTGCGCCAGCGAGCGGTCCTTGGCGAACGGAGCGTCATCGCCCCAGGCCAGACCGGATTTCTCGACCACCTTGCGCACCAGCGAATAGCCGTTGGAGTGCGGGCCGGTGGAGGCCAGGCCGATGATCACGTCGCCCGCCGCCTGACGATCCAGATAGGGCAGGGCATGGCCGCGCTCGACGGCGCCCAGGCTGAAGCCCGCCAGGTCGTAGTCGCCTTCGGTGTACATGCCCGGCATTTCGGCGGTCTCGCCCCCGACCAGAGCCGCGCCAGCCTGACGGCAACCCTCGGCGATGCCTGCGACCACGCGGCGGGCGGCGTCGATCTCGAGGCGGCCCGTGGCGTAATAGTCGAGGAACAGCAGCGGCTCGGCGCCTTGGGCCAGCAGGTCGTTGACGCACATGGCGACCAGGTCGACGCCGACGCCGTCATGGCGGCCGGTCTCGATGGCGATTTTCAGCTTGGTGCCGACGCCGTCCGTCGTGCTGACGATCAGCGGGTCTTCGAAACCGGCGGCCTTTAGGTCGAACAGGGCGCCGAAGCCGCCCAGCGAGGGCTCCGATCCGGGGCGCGCCGTGGACTTGGCCAGGGGCTTGATGTGTTCGACCAGCAACTCGCCTGCGTCGATGTCCACGCCCGCGTCGGCGTAGGTCAGGCCGTTTTCGAGAGGCTTTTGGGTGTCGCTCATGGTTTTCAGGGCCTGAATCGGGGCGGAAATGCAGCGCGGCTCTTGCCACAGGTAGGTTGCGCGGGGCTATAGCACCGGAATGACGCCAATCACCACCAATGAGGCGCTGGCCGAGTTCTGCGCCCGCCTGTCCACCGCCCCGTTCATCACGGTCGACACCGAGTTCATGCGGGAGACGACCTATTGGCCGCGCCTGTGCCTGATTCAGGCGGCGTCCAGCGAACATGCCGGAATCATTGATCCGATGGCCGAGGGCCTGGATCTTGAGCCCTTCCTGAACCTGCTGCGTGACGAGAAGATCGTGAAGGTCTTCCACGCCTGCCGGCAGGATGTTGAAATCTTCGTGCGTCTGGGCGCGATGCCCAAGCCGATGTTCGACACCCAGGTTGCAGCGATGGCGGCGGGCTTTGGCGAACAGGTGGCCTATGATTCGCTGGTGCGCCAGATGCTGCGCATCGAGGTGGACAAGGGCAGCCGCTTCACCGACTGGGGCCGTCGCCCGTTGTCGGAAAGCCAACTGGTCTATGCCCTGGGCGACGTGACCCATCTGGCGGCCCTCTATCCCAAGCTGCGCGACCGGCTGGAGAAGGAAGGCCGCTTGGCCTGGGTGACGACCGAGATGGAAGGTCTGGTCGATCCGGCCATCTATGACACCAATCCCGAGAACGCGTGGAAGCGTCTGAAGCCCAAGAAGTTCTCGGCCAAGTATCTGGCTGCGTTCAAGGCTGTCGCTGTCTGGCGCGAACGCGCCGCGCAGGAGCGTGACCAACCGCGCGGCCGCATCCTTAAGGACGAGGGTATCGACGAGATCGCCCAGCAGACGCCGACCGACACCGAGGCCTTCAACCGTCTGCGTTCGGTGCCGAAGGGTTTTGGCGGTTCGCGTCTGGGCCTGGAGCTGGCCGAAGAGCTGAAGCGTGTCCTGGCTGATCCTGAGGCGCACGCCCCGGAAATGGAACGCCCGGCGCACCGTCAGCCCGCGCCGCCGTCGGTGGTCGAACTGCTGAAGGTGCTGCTGAAGGCCAAGAGCGACAATGCGGGCGTGGCCTCCAAGCTGATCGCCACATCGGCCGATCTGGAGAAGATCGCCATCAGCGACGACGCCGATGTCGAGGCCATGAAGGGCTGGCGCCGTCAGTTGTTCGGCGAGGACGCCTTGAAGCTGAAACGCGGCGAAATCGCCCTGGTCCTAAGCGGATCGCGCGTCGAGGTCGTGGAGATCGAAGGCTAGTTTTCGCGGGGCGGCTGCCACAGTTCGATGGGGTTGCCTTCCGGGTCATGGATGCGGGCGAAACGACCGATTTCGGGCGTGGCGTCCCATTCGTCCTTGGTGATGACCTCTATTCCAGCGGCTCTAAGCGCGGTCAGCAGGTCGTCCAGACCTTCGACGCGCAGGTTCAGCATCCAGCCCTTCTCGGCTGCGAAATAGTCGGTGGTCTGCGGGAAGGGCGAAAAGACGGTGGGGCCCGCCTGCTGGTCCCACAGGAATTGACCTTCGGGCGCGCCGACGCCCAGATGTTTCAGATACCAGGCGGCAAGGGCCTGCGGGTCCTGCGCGCGAAAAAAGAAGCCGCCGATTCCGGTCACGGGCATGATCGCCTCCCTGTTGTCCGAGACAGGCTGATCCTTGTCTGCGGGTCTGTCTAGATCGACAGACCCAGTCCCATGGCCTCGGCCAGGGCCTTGGCGCGCTTCTTCGTCTGTTCGCCCAGCAGCACGTCATCATAGCCGTGTTCCGCCGTCAGGCGCAGGTCGCCGCCCTTCACGCGCGCCGCCGCGCTATTCAGCAGTTGGGCGGAACGGCCCGACAGATCGCAGGCCAGCCGGATCGCCAGACCCAGCGCCCGTGCGCGGCGTCGCGCGTCATCGCTCAGCAGGCGATTGACCGCATCGGGCTGGGGCGTGGCGGATCCGCCGCCATAGCGGGCGTTCATCACACTGGCCAGGAAGGCGCGTTCAGCGTGGCTGATGCCTGCGACGGGCGCACGCAGGACCTGGTCGAACACCAGTTCCAGCCGGTGATCGGGATGCAATCGGGCGCCCAGATCGGCCAGACGGCAGGCGGCGCGGGTCAGCACCTCATCGCGGGTTTCGCCGAAGGCGGAGGGCAGGGCGGCGACGATATCGGCGATCCAGCGGGTCAGGGCGCCAGGCAGCGCCGGGTCGATGCCCTGACGCCCGCCAAGCGCCGCACAGCCTGCCAGCAGCGGGTCCGCCGTCCGCACGGTCTCATCCAGGGTCTCGAACAACAGACCTTCGCGGACGCCCCAGGCGGACATCTCGATGGTCTTGAGGCCCAGATTGTTGATCAGCCCCTCCAGCACCAGACCGGCGTAGGGCAGGGTCTCGGCGCGTTTCTTGGAGACGCCGGGCAGTTTCGCCAGACCCGCCGCCGATTGTTGCGCGACCAGCCGCGCTGTCTCCAGGGCGTCTTCCGCCGACATTTCGTACTGATGCACGACTTTCAGCGGATAGGATTTCAGCGACATCTGCACCTGAGCCAGGGTGCGCCAGGCGCCGCCGACGGCGTAGAGCCGATCCGAGCGGAACTGGCTGGCGACCGGCCTAAGTCGTTCGTCGATCCGGGCCTTGATGCGTGCGGCGTCGAAACCCTTTCCCTCGGCCAAGGCGAATGGACCCAGCGGCAGGGTCATGCCGTGTTCGACGCCGTGGCCGTTCAGGCGCGTCAGTTCCAGACTGGTCCCGCCCATGTCGGCCGAGACGCCGTGCGCGCTGGGCGCCCCGGCCAGAACCCCCATGGCGGCGTATTTGGCCTCTTCCTCGCCGGACAGCACGCGGATGACCAGGCCGGTCTCCTCGGCTACGCGCCGACAGAAGTCTGGGCCGTCCTTGGCCTCGCGCACGGCGGCGGTGGCGGCGATCAGGGTGGTGTGGGGACGCACGCCCTCCAGCACGGCGGCGAAGCGGCGCAGGGCCGTCATCGCCATTGTCACGCCTTCGCGCGACAGCTTGCCCGTGGTCGGGAGGTCGCGGCCCAGACCGGCCAGAACCTTCTCGTTGAATACGGTCCAGATCGCCCGGCCTTCCAGCCGGTACAGCACCAGACGAACCGAGTTGGATCCGATGTCGATGGCCGCGATCTCACGGCCTGGGAGTTCGATATCCGGCATCAGCGGCCCGGACGCTCATAGCGAAGGACCGAAGGCAGGGTCTTCACCTTGCGGCCGCGGCCCGACAGGCTGGGATTGGTCATGAAATACTTGTGCGCCGAGAAGGGGCGTTCAGGATCGGCGGGCTGCACGCGGGTGTAACGGCCCTCGGCGTCCAGAACCCAGCTTTGGGCGTCGTCCTTCAGATTGGCGACCATGATCTGGTCCAGCACCTGATCGTGGACGGTGGCGTTGCGGATGGGGGTCATCACCTCGACCCGGCGGTCCAGATTGCGCGTCATCCAGTCGGCGGACGAGATGAAGACCTTGGCCTTGTCGTGCGGCAGATCCTTGCCGTTAGCGAAGCAGACGATGCGGCTGTGCTCCAGGAACCGGCCGACGATCGACTTGACCCGGATGTTCTCCGACAGACCCGTCACGCCGGGCCGCAGACAGCAGATGCCGCGCACGACCAAGTCGATGCGCACGCCCCACTGGCTGGCGCGGTACAGGGCGTCGATGATTTCGGGGTCCACCAGCGAGTTCAGCTTGACCCAGATGGCGGCGGGCTTGCCCATCGCCGCCGCCGACATCTCCTTGCCGATCAGTTCGATCAGAGTGGATTTCATGTTCAGCGGCGAGACGACCAGCGCCTCCAGTTCGTCCGGCGTGGCGTAGCCGGTGATGTAGTTGAACACCCGGCTGGCGTCGCGGCTCAGAACAGGGTCGCAGCTGAACAGCGACAGGTCGGTGTAAATCTTGGCCGTGACCGGGTGATAGTTGCCGGTGCCGAAGTGGCAATAGGTGCGAAGGCCCTCGCCCTCGCGTCGCACCACCACGCTCAACTTGGCGTGGGTCTTGTACTCAACGAAGCCGAAGACGACGTGGACGCCCGCCCGCTCCATCGCCCGGGCCCACCGCAGATTGGCTTCTTCGTCGAACCGCGCCTTCAGTTCAACCAGAGCGGTGACGTTCTTGCCGTTCTCAGCCGCCTCGATCAGAGCGGCGACGATGGGGCTGTCTTTCGATGTCCGATACAGGGTCTGTTTGATGGCCAGCACGTTCGGATCGCGGGCCGCTTGACGCAGGAACTGCACCACCACGTCGAAGCTTTCGAACGGGTGGTGGATCAGCATGTCCTTTTCACGGACCGCCGCAAAGATGTCGCCGCCGAAGTCGCGCACCCGCTCAGGATAGCGCGGCTCATAAGCCTTGAACTTCAGGTCCGGGTGACCGGCGGGGATCAGGTCGGACAGCTGCGCCAGGCCCAGCATCCCATCGACCAGAACAACGTCCTGCGGCGCGGCCTCCAGTTCGCCGACGATAAAGTCGCGCAGATCGCCGGGCATGGAGGCCTCGATCTTGACGCGCACGACCGATCCCAGACGCCGCTGTTTCAGCGCCTCTTCGAACTCCAGAACCAGGTCCTCGGCCTCTTCCTCGATCTCGATGTCGCTGTCGCGGATCAGGCGCAGCACCCCTTTTTCCAGAACCTCGCAGCCCGGGAACAGGTGATCGATGAACAGCAGCAGCACGTTTTCCAGCGTGATGAACCGCTTGCGGCCCGGCGTGGAGCGGCCGTCGGTCGGCAATTCCCAGAAGCGCCGCACCTGGGTCGGCACCGGCACCAGCGCGTAGAAGGTCTTGGCCTCGCCCTTGCGCTTCAGCTTCAGCGCCAGCGAGAAACCTAGATTGGGCAGGAAGGGGAAAGGGTGCGCCGGGTCGATGGCCAGAGGCGTCAGAACCGCGAACAACTGGTTCAGGAACTCGGGCTCCAGCCGATCGCGCTCGGTCTTGGTGATCTGGTGGCGATCGACGACCTCGATCCCGGCGCCGATCAGCTCCTTCTTCAGCTGACGCCAGCGGACCTGCTGTTCGGCCATCAGCTCGCCGGCCGCGACATTGATTTGCTCCAGCTGTTCTGCAGGCGTCAGGCCGTCGGCGGACAGAACCCGCACGCGCTCGCGCAACTGCCCTTTCAGGCCCGCAACCCGGGTCATGAAGAACTCGTCCAGATTATTGGCCGAGATCGACAGGAAGCGCAGGCGCTCCAGCAGGGGGTGGTTCGGGTTCGCCGCTTCTTCCAGCACGCGTTCATTGAACGCCAGCCAGGAGGTTTCGCGGTTGAAGAACCGCGTGGGCGAGTTGATCAGCTCTTCATTCAGCGCCAGTTGCGGGGCGCGCGAGGCGGGGACTTCCTCGCCACGGGTGGCGTCATGGATCGCTGCGTCAGTCATGTCGTGGTTGTCGCGCGCGACTATGACAGTCGCAAGTCGCTGCGGGCATTTTCATGATGGCGCAGCGTAAGATATCGGCGCTATCTTGCGCAGCCTTCTCCCCAAGGCGACCTGTTCAGGATTAAATCATGCTCGCGCTTGCGGCCCTCATAGTCGCCTTGTTGATACTCGCCTTTGTGTGGGATCTGCTGGGCCAACCCAGCCCCTATCGTCTATTGCGCCGCTGGAGACGCCGACAGCAGCGTTAGGCGGAAAGTCGGGACGGCCTTTCGACCGTCCCTTTTCAGCAGGCTTACTGGACGACGGCGCCGGGCGCCGTGCCCGCCGGGCAGTCGCCCAGACGCGTGGCGTCGATGGTCATCTTCATCTCGGCCATCTGCGGCGGAACATTAGGACCGGCGGTCTTGGTCGAGATGTCGATCTTGTAGGCGGAATCCATATTGCCGGAGACCTTGCCGTCCGAGGTGACGGTCATGCCTTGCGCATTGCAGACCGAGTGGAACTCGGCGCCGCCTGGTGCGGCCTTGACGCTGTTCTCGCTGCACGCCACGCCGGGTTGCGGGGCGCTGAAGGGATTTTCGCCTTCCACCGTCGGGCCGACGCACATCTTGACGGTCGTCGGGGCGGGCATGGCGCCGCCCGAAATCGTCTGCTGCCACAGACCGGGCTTGGGCGCAGGCATGGTCGCCGCAGCCGGGGCTGCAGGCGCAGCAGCGCCGTCGCCTTCCGTCTTGGTCTTGTTGTCAGGGTTGGAACATGCCGCCAGCAAAGCGACGGCGGAGATCAGAGCAATCTGAACGCGCATTTTAGACGTTTCCCTATCCGGAGCCTATCCCGCTCCAGCAGCCCAACGTCACGTCTTCGCCATACGTTCAATATTTTCGCGTCGATTGTGTCGAAAACTGGTTCTTCTCAGAATGTGGAACAGACGCGTCAATCAGCGTCGTCGACACTCTCAGGCTTTTGCATCTCGTCCAGCACCTGGCGCGCCAGAACGCGCGTGACCGGGCGGTGTAAAGCGTCCAGCCGCTCCACCACCGTCGCCGCCGTTTCTGCAGAACGATCGAGGCGACGCACCAGATAGTCGATCACCTCATCGGCGGGCGCGATGCTGCGTTCGGCGAAGCGCGCGCGCAGGATGGCGGACAGAACCACATCGTCCGGCGCTTCGACGGCGACGGTGCGCAGGGCGTCCAGTCTGGAACGCAGGTCGGGCAGGGCGACGGTCCAGCTACGCGGCGCATCGCGCGACACCAGCAACAGGGCGCCGCCCCCGGCATTGGCCAGATTGATCAGGTGAAACAGGCTTTCGTCGTCTGCGTCCGGCGCGCGATCCAGCAGGACGGGGCGGCCCTCCAGCTCCAGCGGATCAATCAGGGCGGCTTCTGCGCCGTGCAGGGGCATGGCGCCGACCCGTTCCGCCCATTCGGCGGCGAGCCGGCTCTTGCCTGATCCCGGCGGGCCATAAAGCGACAGCACCGAACCGACGCCGTCCGGCCAGCGCGCCAGAACGCCGGCTGCGTCCGCATTGCTGTCAGACACGACAAACGCCTCGGCTTCGCCGTGTCGTTCCAACGGCAGCCGCAGCTGTTCTTCAGCGGATGGGGGCGGGGCGCTCTGCGCAGTCATGTGACTGTCATAGCAGACGCGGCCGCCGACTGCTCCGGCCCCACCCTGTTGGTCTTGGGGAGGGAAAGGGCCGTTTTGTGGATGAAATCAGGCGAATGGGGCCAGGGCGGGGTTCAGCTTGCCCGCATTGAACTCGGTCACAGTGTAGGTGGCCAGATCGGCGACCTGGAACGGGTCGTCCTTCAGCAAGGCGATCAGCTCTTCCTTCGTGCCGCCGCTGCGCACGATCAGGATGCCGCCGGTGCGCGGAACCATCGGGCCCGCCGCGATGACAAGACCACTGGCCACATGCTGGTCTAGCCAGGCGCGGTGTTCGACCGTCTTGGCCTCAATCGCTTCAATCGGCTTGGTGTAGGTGATGGTGACGACGAACATGGGCTGCCTTCCGGGTTGATGGCGCAGGCTATCGCGCGGTCCTGCGGCCTTTGCAACGGCCTAAACCTTGGCCCAAACCTTGACTTTCGGGGGGGATGGTGCGCCCTACGCCGCTTCCGATTTTCGCCGCGCGCGCGGCCCAGTCCAGACGATTCTCATGCACGCCTATCGCTCCCATAACTGCGGCGCCCTCCGGTCGACGGATGCAGGCTCGAATGTCCGGCTGTCGGGCTGGGTTCACCGCAAGCGCGATCACGGCGGCCTGCTGTTCATCGACCTGCGCGACCACTACGGCCTGACGCAGCTGGTTCTGCACCCGGAGACGCCGGGCTTTGCGGCGGTCGAGCGTCTGCGCGCCGAAAGCGTCATCAAGATCGACGGCGAGGTCGTCGGGCGTGAGGACGGCACTGTCAACGCCAACCTGCCAACCGGCGAGATCGAAGTCCGCGTCAAGGCGGTTGAGGTTCTGTCGGAAGCCGCCGAGCTGCCGCTTCCGGTCTTCGGCGAGCCGGAATATCCGGAAGAAATCCGTCTGAAGAACCGTTTCCTGGATCTGCGCCGTGAGACGCTGCACAAGAACATCGTGCTGCGGTCCAAGGTGATCCAATCGATCCGCAACCGCATGTTCGGCCAGGGCTTCCTGGAATACCAAACCCCGATCCTGACGGCTTCGTCGCCGGAAGGCGCGCGTGACTTCCTGGTGCCGTCGCGTCTGCACCCCGAGAAGTTCTATGCGCTGCCGCAGGCGCCTCAGCAGTTCAAGCAACTGCTGATGGTCTCTGGCTTTGACCGTTATTTCCAGATCGCGCCCTGCTTCCGCGACGAAGACCTGCGCGCCGACCGTTCGCTGGAATTCTACCAGCTCGACGTGGAGATGAGCTTCGTCACCCAGGAAGACGTCTTCGCCGCCATCGAACCCGTCATGCACGGCGTGTTCGAAGAGTTCAGCGACGGCAAGCCGGTCTCGCCGATAGACGGCGCGCACGTCTTCACTAACGATTTCGGCGAGACGCTGGAGCACAAGGGCTTCGAACGCCTGACCTATGCCCAGTCGATGGCCTGGTACGGTTCGGACAAGCCGGACCTGCGCAACCCGATCAAGATGCAGGTGGTGTCAGACCACTTCCGCGGCGGCGGCTTCGGTCTCTTCGCCAAGATCCTGGACGCCGATGAAAAGAACGCCGTCTGGGCCATTCCGGCGCCGACCGGCGGCTCGCGCGCCTTCTGCGACCGGATGAACTCGTGGGCGCAGGGCGAAGGCCAGCCGGGTCTGGGCTATATCTTCTGGTCCGACGACCAGGGCGCCTGGGGCGGCCCCATCGCCAAGAACCTGGGTCAGGAGCCGACCGAGGCCCTGATGGCTTCGTTGGGGCTGGGCAAGGGCGACGCCGCCTTCTTCACCGCCGGCCTGCCGTCGGTCTTCGCCAAGTTCGCAGGTCTGGCCCGCACCCGCGTCGGCACGGAGCTGAAGCTGGTCGACGAGGACCAGTTCAAGTTCTGCTGGATCGTCGACTTCCCGATGTTCGAATGGTCGGAAGAAGAGAAGAAGGTCGACTTCAGCCACAACCCCTTCTCGATGCCGCAGGGCGGTCTGGAGGCTCTGGAGACGCAGGACCCCCTGACCATCCGCGCCTATCAGTACGACATCGTCTGCAATGGCTATGAGCTGTGCTCGGGCGCGATCCGGAACCACAAGGCCGAGATCATGCTGAAGGCCTTCGACATCGCGGGCTATGACGCCTCGGTGGTCGAAGAACAGTTCGGCGGCATGTTGAACGCCTTCCGCTATGGCGCGCCGCCGCACGGCGGTCTGGCTCCCGGCATCGACCGCATCGTCATGCTGCTGGCCAACCAGACGGCCATCCGCGAAGTCATCGCCTTCCCGCTGAACCAGCAGGGCGAAGACCTGCTGATGAGCGCGCCGTCGCCAGTCGCGGACAAGCAACTGAAGGAACTGCACATCCGCACCGCCCCGCCGATCAAGGTCTGATCGGCGGTCGCGTCCGGAAATGATAAAGGGGACGCCTCGGCGTCCCCTTTTTATTGTTCGGAATCAGCGCCGAGGCGGAGTGGGGGGCGTTGGCGGCGTCGGCGGCGTTGACGACCGGATCACCCGCACCGATCCCCGGCAGGCCATGGCCGTCAGTCGGCCGGGCAGGCGTGTGGTCTCGTCGCCGCAGGCCTCTCCGACCTGATCTTGTGTCAGGCCGCGCGCTTCCGACAGGTCGGCACCGCGAATGTCCGCGCGCCGCATTGAGGCGTCTGTGAAGTCGGCTCTGGCGAAACGTCCATCTGACAGGCGCGCGCCGTCCAGGGTCGCCGAGACGAAACGGGCGTTGCTGAAATCGCCGCCTCTCAGGTTCGCCGCGTTCACTTCCGCGCCGCTGAAATCCGCACCCGTGGCCGTGACATTGGCCAGTGTCGCGCCGAATAACTCCGCGCCGACAAACTTGGTGTTCATCAGGGTGGCGTTGCTGAAGTTCACGCCGTGCATTTCGCCGCCGGTCAGATCGGCTTGGGTCATGTTCGCCCGCACAAAGGATGACCCCTGCGCCTCGGCCCCTGTCAGCACAGCGCGGGTGAAGTTGGTTGAGGTGAAGTTGGCGCCGACAATCTGCACGCCCGACAGATTGGCCCGGCTGAAATCGCTGCCGGTGAAGTTGGAGCCGACCATTTCGGCGCCACGCAGGTTGGCGCCGACTAGGGTGGCGTTCATGAAGCTGGCGCCGGTGAAGGTCGCGCCAGACAGATTGCGGCCCGACAGTTCGCAGCGGTTGCACGAGCCGCCCAGCGACACCGAGCGAGCCACGTCACGGTCCTGAATAGTCACCGAAACTTCCGCCGCCGCTGGCGAAGCGAGGAGCACCCCGCCAAGGGCCAGAAGGGCGAATGCGGAGCCAGTCCGAAGATGTCGAGCGATCTGTTTCACAAGACCTGAATGCCCCGAAACCCGCGGCGTACCTACTTAAATCGAGGTAACTTCGTTAAAACGCGGACAGGCCTCAGGCTTTCAGCAGGCGGGAATGCGCAGGCTGCCGGGCAGGATTGTGGAGCCGTCGCCGCAGGCGCGGTTCAACTGGCTCTGCGTCAGGCCGGTCGCGCGGTTCAGTTGTGCGCCGGACAGATTGGTCCCGGCCAGGGTCGCGCCCGAGAAGTTGGCGCCTTGCAGATAGGCGCCCACAAAGCTGGCGTTGGTCAGGTTAGCGCCGGAGAAGTTCGAACTGGACAGAACGGCCCCATAGGCCTCGACATCACGCAGGTCGGCGTTGGAGAAGCGCGTGCGGTTCATGACGCTGAGGCTGAGGTCCGCCTGACGCAGACGCGCGCCCGACAGGTTCAGGCCGCGCACCTCCAGACCCGAGAAATCACCCTGGAACAGGTTGCAGCCTGCACAGGATGCGCCGCGCCGCACGCTGGCGATCTGGCCCGCATTCTGGGCGAGGGCGGGCGTGGCTGCAGCCAGCAGGGCGGCGGCGATCAGGGGGAGATGGATTGTCTTCTTCATGGACCGGGCTCCGACGTTTGATCGTCTTCCAGCAAAGCCTAGGCCAAATCCCTTAAATTTGCCCTGACTTCTGACAGCGCGCGGAGTTGTTTCAATCTATCCTGGAGCAGCCAGGCGCCGATTGGGGCGAGGAAAAACTTCAAGGTCAGACTAGCCCTGTCTGTCAGGAATGACCGAGGGTGTGGATGCGCATCGGAAACTGCGGCGGCCGTGTTGGAGGCTGTTGTCAAAGCGAACATCATAAAAATAAAGCCGACGGTTTCGTCGAGGCGTGATTTATCGGCTGTGTGAGGCGATCGATGCAGGACAAGTCCAACTTGGAACAACAGAACCACTAGGCCGAACAGATACGGCCAATCGCGTTCGAACCAGTGCTTGGTGTCATATGGCGCTATCGCCACCCGATAGACGCTGTAGATCCAGCCCCACTGAATAACGACAATCAGGGTGAAGGCGGCGGCGCTGCCCACTGAGGGCTTGCCGTAACTGGTCAGCGCCACCAACATTCCGACAGCTGCCGATAGTGTGAGCCATGCCGGATGCAGGTTTGAAAGTCGCATCCACAACTGCTCGCTCACTGGTTTTGAAGCGCAGGCGCCGCGCCACAGGTGTCGCAGACCCAGGCGGCGCCGCGTTGCTGCAGGCTGAAATCACCGCACGAAGGGCAGGCGACGGCCTCGGTGTTGGCGGCTGTTCTAGCTTCCGGATCAGCCTTCTTGCCAAACGGCAGCACGACCAGATTGTCCGGCGCCGAGCCGCGCGCGAACCCCTTGGAGATGAAACGGGCGGCGGGAACCGCCTCGCCCTGCGGCGGGGCTTCGCCCAGACCATCGGCGTTCAGCGCTTCAGGTTCGGCATTCGCCAGTTCGCCACGGTCCAGATAGGAGACGCCCAGTTCGCGGAAGATATAGTCTAGGATCGAGGTTGCGGACTTGATCGAGTCATTGCCTGTGACCCGTCCAGCCGGTTCGAACCGGGTGAAGACGAAGGCATCCACGAACTCATCCAGCGGCACGCCGTATTGCAGGCCGATGGAGATGGCGATGGCGAAATTGTTCATCAGGCTGCGGAAGGCGGCGCCTTCCTTGTGCATGTCGATGAAGATCTCGCCCAACTCGCCGTCTTCGTATTCGCCGGTGTGGATATAGACCTTGTGCCCGCCGACAGCGGCCTTCTGGATATAGCCCTTGCGGCGGTCGGGCAGTTTGCGGCGCGCCCGCTGGCGCTCGACCACCCGCTCCACGATCCGTTCGGGTGCAAGCTGGGGCGCAGGGCGGGGGGCTTCGGCGCGGACCGGTGCGTCGAGATTTGGCAGGTCCAGCAGCGGCCCGACCGGCGGGATGGCGCGTTGCAGGCGAATGGCGCGACGGCCTTCCATCGCCGCCTGACTGATCAATCGGGCGACCTGGGTCGCGGTGGCGCGCCATTCGATGGTTTCGGCGGCGACATCCGGGGTGTCGCTGAGCGGGGCGATTGCGCGCCGCAACTCCGCTTCTGCATGGGCGGGATCGGCCAGCAGTGCGGCAATGGCTTGAGGGGCATCGGCCCAGCTCGCCAGATCGCCATGGCCGAAGACCCAGCGTGCGGCTTCGGCCTCTGCTTCTTCAGATATGCCCAGCAGGTTCAACAACGGCCCTTCGCCATCCTCCATGCCCAGCACGTCACGGATGAAGCCGGGGTCCAGAACGGGCGCGGCGAAGACAGTCTCAAAGCCGTCAGACCATGCCAGCGCCTGTTCGATGGCGGCCAGTTCAATGTCGGTGAAGCCGAGCGCGCGCAGGGCTGTGTGATCGACGCCCGGCGCTTCCACTAATGTGCGGCGGCCGAACAGATGGCGTTCCGCAGATTCCACGTCGCCGCTCTCGCGCTTGATGATCTGGGCCAGCGCCGGGTTCAGGCGTCTGCCGATCTCGGCGTCAGCGGTCTGGAAGACGTCAACAGGCTTTATGCCGCCAAGGCCCAGGCGCAGTCGGGCGTTGGCGTCGTCGAAAAACAGGCCGATGGCGGCATGGCGGCGGGGCTGGGAGGCGGTCCGGGTGTCTGAAACCTCGCCCTTGAGGCTGTCCCAATCGGGCGTCGCGCCGCGCACGGCGGCCAGTTCGACGGAGGCTTCCGCCGCGCTGGCGGCGACGATGGCGGCCAGAGCCTTCGCGTGCGTCGCTAAGTCGGGCTCGGATGCGGATGCTGCCAGCAGGCCTTCCAGGCCCAACGCAATCGAACGTGGCGTTGCGGTCTGCAGATCGAGCGCCACTGTCCAAAGTCGTGCCAGATGCGACAGCAGGGCGGGCGTGTCGCCCCCCAATGCTGCGACAGCGCCCAGGTTCAGCACCGCCCGCCCGATGCTCTGCCCGATCAGGGCTTCGGCGTCACGCGGATCGAATGTCAGGATCAGGCCGCCATCCAGCATGGTCTGGGCGGCCAAAAGGGCTTCCGGCGCTCCGGCCGCGATCTGGGTCCGGTCGGCAAGCGCGGCCAAGGGGGCGGCGTTCGGCGTTGCAGCCGTAAAGGCGGACGGCCGCTCGCCATCGGCGGCGCGCAGAATGTCGGCGTCGCTGGCTCCGCATCGACGCGCGGCGGCCCCGGCGCGGGCGAGGGCGGGATTGCGCGCCGGGTTGGCGCAGTCGCCGTGCGGTCCTTCGCAACGGTCCACCGCGTCGGCGACGGCGCATAGGGCGTCGGCCAAGGCTTCCGCCGCCTGCGCGCCCAGCCTGGCGCTGGTGCGGTGCGCGCGATGGTCCGCCAGTCGTGCGGCGGCGCTGGGATCGGACAGATCGATAATCCCTGCGGCGTTAGGGGCGCTGGATGCAGGCGAAGCCAGTCCCAGGCGGATGGAGGCGGACAACTCCTCGGCGAACGTCTGTGCATCGGCGGCATTGGCGAAGACGCCTTCCGACAACCCCGTCTGAACCAAAGGTGCGATCCTGGCCTCAACAGAGCCATTCAGCCAGTCGCCCGTTTCTTCGTCACCGTCAGCCCAATCCAGCCAGGCCTCGACCTGGGCGTCCGACCAGCCGGAGGGAGCGAGGACAGTCTGAAACGCTGCGGCCCGTTCGACCTCGCGCGTCTCCATCGCGACTCGGTCTGCGAGGACGGTGAGGTCGGTTTGAAAGCGCATTGGGCGAGGTCTCCCGAAAGCCGTCGCTCAGATTACGGCGTGTCATAGGGTGTTGCCAATATATCTGGTGGTCGCAGGTCGGGTTGCCCACAAGATATCGATTGGAGCCGCGCTGTCGGAAGTCGACCTGAACTCTGGACGAAGGGGGCGCAGGTTTCTATGATCCCTCCCAGCCGCCGGACCTCCCGCCGCGGCTGCATGACCTGGATTTCTAAGACGTGTTGAGCAAGATTTTCGGTTGGTGGGAGGGCGCCACGATCGGCACCCGTTTCACCATCGCCAAGCGTGGCCGCTATGTCGGCGCGGACGAGAACGGCAATCGCTATTACGAGAGCCGCGACAACGTCAGCTATGACGGGCGCAAGCGCCGCTGGGTCATCTATGACGGCTATGCCGAGGCCTCCAAGGTGTCTGCGGACTGGCACGGCTGGCTGCACTACACCTTCGACCTGCCGCCGACGGAAGAGCCGTTGCCGCGTCGGTCGTGGGAAAAGGATCACCTGCCGAACCTCAGCGGCACCCCGCTGGCCTGGCGTCCGCCCGGCTCGCTGGCCAATGACGCCAAGCGTCCGGCTGCGACCGGCGACTATCAAGCCTGGACGCCTGAGTGAAAACGAACCGGCTCCTGATGGGCGCGGCGGCCGTCGTCGGCGTGTTGAGCGCTGGCGCAGTGACGGCCAGCGTGCTTCAGGACGCCCCACGGGATGCGCGGCCGGTTCAGTCCGACCCCATCGGCGACATTCTCAGGAAGACCCCGGCCCAGGCGCCGACCGTCGTGCCTACGGAAACGGCGCCGTCCGGTGCGCCTGCGCCCAAAAGCCCGGTCGCGGTGACCCCGCCGCCCGCCATCATCATCGCTGAAGACGAGGCGGTGGAGAAGGTGGCGGACGAGGTCGTCGCCGCGCCGGTTGAAAAGGCTATCGAACAACCGGCCACGCCCGCCCGGCGCCAGCGTCGCAAGTTCGCGGTCATCCAGGCCATCGACAAGACGACGGCAGAAAGCATGAAGTTCGAGGTCGAGGTCGGCGGTCGTCCCGTGCGCTTCAACCAGAACCTGATCTTCAACGTCCGCGCCTGCGAGGTTTCGACCCCGGACGAACTGACCGAAGACTCCATCGCCTATGTGGACGTGTCGGTGCAGCCGCGCGGCTCGGCCCAGGGCGCCGAACCCCGCCAGATCTTCCGTGGCTGGATGTTCGCCTCGTCGCCTGCGGTCAGCGGGCTTCAGAACGTCAACTATGACGCCTGGGTCGTGGGCTGCAAAAACTAGGCTGTCGCCAGCGCGACGGCTTCAGTGCCATTCATTTGTCCGAGCAGTGCGGCCTGATCCGGCACAACCATCAACGCGGGTTTCAGGCGTCGCAGATAGGTCGCCTGCGGGGTTTCGACGGCGCCGAACTGGCTTAGATGCTCGGTCAGGAACTGGGCGTCCAGCAGCGTCCAGCCGCCTTTTCTCAGCCGCGCGACCAGATGGACCAAAGCCACTTTTGAGGCGTCCCGTTCGCGGCTGAACATGCTCTCGCCGAAGAAGGCGCCGCCTAGCGTGACGCCGTACAGGCCGCCGACCAGCCGTTCATCCTTCCAGCATTCGATGGAATGGACGTGGCCCATGGCGAACAGGGCGGCGTAGAGGCGGCGGATCGGCGCATTGATCCAGGTGTCTTCGCGATCCGGCCCCTGGGCGGCGGCGCACCCGTCCAGGACGGCTTCGAACGCGGTGTCGATCCGCACTTCGAACGGTTCGCTTCGCACGGTTCGGCGCAGGCGTGTGGGAATGTGAAAGCCGTCCAGCGGAATGACGCCGCGCTGGTCCGGCTCGATGATGAAGACGCGCGGATCATCGCGCGCTTCAGCCATCGGAAACACGCCCCGGGCGTAACAGGCCAGCAGGTCCTCGGGGCCGAAGCCGCCGAAAGGCCCGCTGGCGCTGAAATCAGGGTCGGTCAGGCGTCGCCCTTCTGGCGGGCGGCCCATTTCTCCAGCCAGTGGATGTCGTAGTCGCCAGACAGAATATCCGGCTCCTGCAGCAACTTCTGGAACAGGGGAATGGTGGTGTCGACGCCGCCGATGACGATCTCGTTCAGCGAACGCTTCAGGCGCGCGATGGCCTCTTCTCGGTCGCGGCCGTGGACAATCAGCTTGCCGATCAGGCTGTCATAGTAGGGCGGGATCGAATAGCCGGCGTAGATGGCGCTATCCAGACGCACGCCCAGACCGCCGGGGGCGTGGAAGTCGGTGATCTTGCCCGGCGACGGGGTGAAGGTTTCCGGGTTCTCGGCGTTGATCCGCACCTCGATGGCGTGGCCTTCGAAGCTGATGTCGTCCTGGGTGAAGGACAGAGGCAGACCGGCGGCGATGCGGACCTGTTCACGCACCAGATCGACGCCCGTGATCATTTCCGTGACCGGGTGTTCGACCTGCAGGCGGGTGTTCATCTCGATAAAGAAGAACTCGCCGTCCTCCCACAGGAACTCGATGGTGCCGACGCCCAGGTAACCAATGGCCGCGATGGCCTTGTTGACCGTCTCGCCGATCTTCTTGCGACCCTCAGCCGACAATGCGGGCGAGGGGGCTTCTTCCAGCACCTTCTGGTGACGGCGTTGCAGCGAGCAGTCGCGTTCGCCCAGGTGGACGACATTGCCGTGGCTGTCAGCGATGACCTGGATCTCGATGTGGCGCGGCTTCTGGAGATAGCGCTCCATATAGACGGCGCCGTTGCCGAAGGCGGCCTTGGCTTCGGACTGGGCCGTCTGAACCGCCTCAACCAGATCGTCCGGCGTCATGGCGACCTTCATGCCGCGACCGCCGCCGCCAGCCGCCGCCTTGACGATCAGGGGGAAGCCGATGGCCTTGGACGCTTCGATTGCGGCCTCGACAGTCTCGACCTCGCCGTCAGAGCCGGGGACGACGGGGATGCCCGCATCCTTGACAGTCTGTTTGGCGCTGATCTTGTCGCCCATGACACGGATGTGCTCGGGCTTGGGGCCGATGAAGGTCAGGCCGTGGGCCTCGACGATCTCGGCGAAACGGGCGTTCTCGGACAGGAAGCCGTAGCCGGGGTGGATCGCCTGGGCGCCGGTGATTTCAGCCGCCGCGATGATCGAGGGGATGTTCAGATACGACTTTGCCGCCGAGGCGGGGCCGATGCAGACGCTTTCATCCGCCAGACGCACCCACATGGCGCCGCGATCGGCTTCCGAGTGCACGGCGACGGTGGAGATGCCCATCTCCTTGCACGCGCGGTGGATGCGCAGCGCGATCTCGCCGCGGTTGGCGATGAGGACCTTGGTGAACATCAGGGCGCCTTAGGCTTCCAGCAGGACGAGCGGTTCGCCGAATTCGACCGGCTGGGCGTCGCCGACCAGGATTTCCGCAACGACGCCGTCGCGCGGGGCCTGGATCGGGTTCATCGTCTTCATGGCTTCGACGATCAGCAGGGTCTGGCCCTTCTTGACCTTGTCGCCCGGCTGGACGAACGCCGGGGCTTCCGGCGAGGCTTGCAGATAGGCGGTGCCGACCATCGGCGACTTCACCTCTTCACCCGCGCGGGCGACGATGGTGGCGGGGTCCGAAGGCATGGCGACCGGAGCAGCGGCGGCGACAGGGGCCGCGACCGCAGCGGGGGCGGCGGCATACTGAACCGGAGCGGCGTTGACGGTGATCTCGCGGGCGACGCGGATGCGCAGGTCGCCGCGTTCGACTTCGACTTCCGTCAGGTCGGTTTCATTGAGGATGTCAGCCAACTGGCGAACCAGGGTCGCGTCGATCTCGGCGTGTTTCTTGTCATCGGCCATTGGAATTGCGCCTTGTCTTTCGTGTTCAGTGAGAACGGGTCGGCCCTCAGGCGCGTTCCCGGACCTTGGTGAGAGCCGCCTGGACGGCCAGTTCATAGCCGTGCGCGCCGAACCCGGCGATGACGCCGGTCGCCGCGGACGACACATAGGAGTGATGCCGGAAGGCTTCGCGCGCCGCCGGATTGGACAGATGCAGTTCGATCACCGGGATCGACAGCGTCTTCAGCGCATCGTGCAGCGCGACCGAGGTGTGGCTGTAGGCCGCCGGATTGATGATCAGGGCGTCCGCGCCTTCACGCGCTTCCTGAATCCAGTCGACCAGCACGCCCTCGTGATTGCTCTGGCGGAAGACGATCTGCGCCTCGCCAGCCGCTTTCACGCAGCGCTGCTCGATGTCCGCGAGGGTGTCGCGGCCATAGATTTCCGGCTCCCGAACCCCGAGCAGGTTCAGATTGGGGCCGTTGAGCACATGGATGACAGGCGTTTCGGCCATGGATTCCGGAATCGGACGCTTTCGCAGCACAAGAGGGGCCTTTTAGCCGAGGCTGGCCGTGGGTCAAACGGTCTAGCAGCAGGAACCTTACCCGACGTAAGGCGGATGGCGCAGATTTCGCACGGATTTGATCAATCGTCCGCTTTCGGGACGTCCGTCGAGGAGCGCGAATGTATGCGCGAAGACGTCAAATTGATCGTTCGTTCCGTCGTGGCGGCGGGTGCGGCCGTCGCCGTCGTGATCTGCGCCTATCTGTTCGAGGTCGGCTGAACGGCTGGCGAAACGCGTCGCTTGGCCCTATGTCCCCCGCTGACGCTGACCATCGTCGGGAGACACGCCGTGCACCAGATCCAATTGAATGGCGAACTGCGCCAGGTCCAGTCCGCCACCATTCTGGCGCTGGTCGAGGAACTGTCGCTGGACCCGCGCAAGGTGGCGGTCGAGCGCAATCTGGAAATCGTGCCCAAGTCCCTTCATGCGACAACGACGGTGGCCGAGGGGGACCGGATCGAACTGGTTCAGTTCGTCGGCGGCGGCTGATTTCATCAAATCCCGCAACCGCGCTTTGCTTCGCGCGCCTGGGGGACTAGGTCAGACCCATGACCGATACAGCTACTGAAACCTGGTCCGTCGCGGGCCGCACCTTCACCTCGCGCCTGATCGTGGGCACCGGCAAATACGCTGACTACGCCCAGAACGCCGCCGCCGCCGAAGCTGCGGGCGCCGAGATGGTGACCGTCGCCATGCGCCGTGTGAACCTGTCAGACCCGACCCAGCCGATGCTGGTCGATTTTGTGAAGCCGGATCAGTACACATACCTGCCCAATACAGCAGGCTGTTTCACCGGCGAGGACGCGGTGCGGACCCTGCGTCTGGCGCGAGAGGCAGGCGACTGGAACCTGGTCAAGCTGGAAGTGCTGTCGGACCCGAACCTGCTGTATCCCGACATGGAAGAAACCCTGCGCTCGCTGAAGCTGCTGGTCGCGGACGGGTTCGACGTGATGGTCTATTGCACCGATGACCCCGTCTATTGCCGCAAGCTGGAGGACGCAGGGGCTGCGGCCATCATGCCTCTGGCGGCGCCGATCGGCTCGGGCCTTGGCCTGCTCAACCCTGTGAACATCAAGCTGATCGTTGATCAGACCAAGGTGCCCGTGGTGGTTGATGCTGGTCTGGGCACGGCGTCGGATGCGACGCTGGCGATGGAGCTGGGCTGCGACGCCGTTCTGATGAACACCGCCATCGCCGGAGCGAAAGACCCCATCCGCATGGCTCGCGCGATGAAGCACGCGGTCCTCGCAGGCCGCGATTCCTATCTGGCGGGCCGGATGCCCAAGCGGATGTATGGCGACCCGTCGTCACCCACGACGGGATTGATCTGACGCGCTCTTCCTGCCTTTGCGGGAGAAGGCGGATCGTGAAGCGAGACGGATTAGGGGGCGGTCAAGGCATGACCGCCCCCTAATTACGTTTCAGAGAAGGAATAGATCAGCGTTTCGCCGCTTCGATCATCTTGCCGACTTCGGCGGGGTCGATGCTGGGGCTGGCCTTGCCGTTGACCAGGAAGGTCGGGGTGCCTTGCAGGCGCAGGGCGGCCGCCGTCGTGTGGATGTCGGCGATGTGGCGGGTCGTCTCGGGCGAGGCGACGGCCGCCTTGGCGCGCGTCATGTCGACGCCGTGCTCGGCCAGGATGCGGTCGATGGCTTCGATGCTCAGCGCCCGCTCGGTCATCAGGGCGTCATAGACCTCCAGATATTTGCCCTGCTGGTGTGCGGCCAGGGCGGCGCGGGCGGCGTACTGCGAGGTCACGTCCTCGCCCCGGTCCAGGATCGGCCAGTCCTTGAAGACAAAGCGGACCTCGGGGTGGGCGGCCATCAGGGCGCGGTAGTCGTGGGCCACGGCCTTGCAGCCGGGGCAGCGGAAGTCGAAGAATTCGATCACCGTCACCTTGGCGTCCGCCGGGCCGAAGCTGGGGTCGCGCGGATCGGGCTTCAGCAGGGCGGCGTTGGCGGCGGCGGCTTGGTTGGTTTCGTCCACGCGGGCCTGTTCGCCCTTTTCCTGCAGCGCCTGGCTGGCTTCCTGAAGGACTTCGGGGTGTTTCAGCAGATAGGCGCGCACATTCTCGCCGCCGCCGGTGAAATAGGGCGCGGCGGCCAGGCCCAGCGCCACGACCGAAACACCGAGGGCCAGATAGCCAGCGCGCGCGCCAGTCAGCCAGTTCGATGCGGGGGCGACTTTGGTTTCGGGCGCGGGGGCGTCGTCGGTCATGAAGGCTCGTCAGTCGTCGGAGGAAGGGGGATCAGTTCAAGGTGGCCGGACGGCGCAGGGCGTCGCGCCGGTCCAGATCCTGAATGTCGGCGGGCGTGGCGCCTGAAGCCAGGACGATGTCCATGGCGCGGCGCCATTCGATAGAGGTCGGCTGCAGCATGCTGCGGGCGCGCAGGGCGAACTGCACGGCTTCCTTTTCGGCGCCGGCAGCGAAATAGAGTTCCGCCGAGGCCAGGCGCGCTTCGCCTTCCATCCCCTTGGACGCATAGGCCTGGGACAGCAGGCGCCAGGCCATGGTGTTGTCCTTCTCGGCGACGGTGGCGTGTTTCAGCTGGCTGATGGCCTCGTCCAGATTGGCGGGGTCGTTGGTTTCGATCAGGGCGTGGGCCAGGTTGACGCGCAGCAGAGGGGCCTCAGGGGCCAGGCGCACAGCCTCGCGATGGGCCACGACGGCCTCGACCGGGCGGCCTTCCTCAAACAGGACCTGACCCTTCAATTCCTGGAAATACGGATTGGTTTCGTCGCCCGCGATCAGTTCATCCACCGCCGTCAGGGCGCGGTCGGTCTGGCCGTCGCGGTACCAGGCGATGGCGCGTGCATAACGGCCGGGCAGGGAGGTGTCTGTCGACGGATAGGATCGCAGGGTCTGGTTCGGCGGGTCCATGAAGGCATGGATCTTGGCCAGGATCAGGGCGTGCTGGGCCATGCGTTCGGGGCTGTCGCGGTGGCTGTAGTGCGGCTGCTCCTGCACGAAGCGGCGCATGGATTCGATCCGTTGCGACGACAGGGGGTGGCTGCGGAAATAGGGGTAGCGGCGTGCGTCGGAGAAGACTTCCTGCGAGCGGAAATTCTCGAAGAAGGACACAAGGCCTGCGCCGGTTTCTCCGGCCCTCTCCAGCGCGCGGGCGCCGGTCAGGTCGGCTTCGCCCTCCTGGCTCTGCATGTAGTGCAGGGCGCCCAGGGTTCCGAAATACTGGCTGGAGCCCAGCAGGGCCACGCCCGCGTCCGGCGCGCCTGCGGCGATGGCCAGCGCGCCCAGGGCCATGGTCATGAACATGGGCTGCTTGCCCGCGTTCTGGGCGCCGTCGCGCAGGGTGTGGCGGTTTTTGATATGGCCCGCTTCGTGGGCCATCACGCCCAGCAGTTCGCTGGGGTTCTTGGTGCGCAGGATCAGGCCGGTGTTGACGCCCATGATCCGTCCGCGGGTCGCAAAGGCGTTCAGGTCGTTGTCGTTGACCAGCAGGACTTCGATGTCGGAGGGGTTCAGCCCCATGGCCACGAAGACCGGATCAGCCCAGCCGCGAATGATCCCCTCGATCTCGGTGTCGCGGATCATGCTCTGGGCAGAGGCCTGGCCAGCGGCGACAAGGACCATCAGGCCCGTTGCCGCCGCCGCCAGAAGACGGGTTGCTGATCGAGGAAGCCACGTCATGGCGCACTCCGGTAACGATCGACCCCCGTCTGCATTCTGACAGTCTAATCGTGACCGATCAGCGGCGCCACCACCCACGCTTGGGCTTTTCGGGAGGTGCGACGATCTGGTTCGGATCTTCGGCGATGATGGCCTGAACATCGACTTCGGGCTGAGGCGCGACGACGGGTTCGTTGACGACCACGGCTTCGACAGACGCCAGATCGACGAAAGCGGGCTGGGGTTCGTGAACAGCCTGAGCCAGCGCCTGTTCGACGGCGAAGGCTGTCTGGGGCGTGACGTCCAGCTGGACCGGCGTGCCTTCGACCGGCGCCTCGTTCGTCTCGATCGCAGTGTCGGGATGCGGTTCGACGTGGGGCTCTGCAGCCGTTTCCGGCTCGGCCTTGGCTTCGACCTCGGCGGCGACCTGGGCTGCGGCTTCGGCGCTGGCCGACTTGCGGCGCACGCGGCGGCGTTGCGGCTCAGGCGCGATGGCGGGCGTATCGACCTCAACCGTGTCTTCGGTCGGCGCGATCATGACGGCCATCGGCGTGTCGGGCGACCCGTCCGGGGCCATGCCTTCGTTGGTGGCGCGGTTCTCGACCTTCTGCTCGTGCGCTGTGTCTCCGCCGCGGCCACGCCCGCGACGACGACGACGACGCGAACGACCGCCTTCTTCGCTCGAACCTTCCGAGGCGACAGCATCCAGTCCTTCGACTTCCGCTTCGGCAGCGACAGGACGTTCAGCACGTTCCTGGCGCGGCTCGGGGCGGCCCGGGTTCAGCGGGTCGAACCAGACATAGGGATCGTCCAGCGACGGCGTGCGGCCGCGCACCCAGGTGTAGACGTCGCGCTCGCCGTCCTCACGGACGCGGCGACCGCCGCGACGGCCACGACGACGGCGGCGGCCGTTCTCGTCTTCCTCGTCGTCAGAGGCGTCTTCGACGGTCAGGGCTTCCGGCGCGTCGGTGGCTTCCTCGTCACGACGACCGCCGCGGCGGCGACGGTTGCGGCCGCGACCGCGACCACCGGATTCGGCGCGCTCGGCGCGTTCACGGGGTTCGTCGTCGTCGCTGTCCTCGCGTTCCAGCGAGTCTTCGTCCTCGTCGTCATCATCGCTGATGATTTCTTCGTCGTCGCCGTCCTCATCCTCGTCTTCGTAGAGCGAGGCGTCGAAGTCGTCGTTCAGGTTGGGCAGTTCGATCTCGGGCGCGACGAAGTCCTCGTTCGTCTCGGTCCGTTCGATATTGTGCTCGCCCTGACCCAGGCTGTCGTCGATCTGGACGATGACGTTCAGCCCGCGACGCTCCAGCAGGTCCTGCAGATAGGCGCGCTTGTGGTTCAGGATATAGAGGCCGACGGCGGTGCAGACCTTCAGCACCACGACGCCTGCGCCGTTCTTGCCGGCCTCGATGTCGACGGCGCGCAGGGTCATCAGGGCGGCGGATTCCGCCGAACGGATGCGGCCCGAACCCTGGCAGTGCGGGCAGGCCTCGGTGGCGCCCTCGATCACGCCCAGGCGGCGACGCTGACGGCTGATCTCCATCAGGCCGAAGGGCGAGATGCGGCCCATCTGGATGCGGGCGCGGTCGGCGGCCAGGGCCTCCTTCAGCACGCGCTCGACGGTGCGGTTGTTCTTGCCCTCATCCATGTCGATGAAGTCGATGACGACCAGACCCGCAAGGTCGCGCAGGCGCAGCTGGCGCGCGGCCTCGACGGCGGCTTCCATATTGGTCTTGAACGCCGTCTGCTCGACGTTGCGTTCCTTGGTGGCGCGGCCCGAGTTGACGTCGATGGCCACCAGGGCCTCGGTCTGGTTGATGACCAGATAGCCGCCCGACTTCAGCGGCACGACCGGCTGGTGAATCTGGGTCAGCAGTTCTTCGATGCCGTTGGCGGCGAACAGGGGCCGCGAGCCGCGATACAGGTGAACCTTCTTGGCCTGGGCGGGCATAAGCACGCGCATGAAGTCGCGCGCCTCCTTGAAGCCCTCGACGCCCTCGACCTGGATGCCGTCGAAGTCCTTGTCGAACATGTCGCGCACGGCGCGGCGGACGAGGTTTTCCTCCTCGTAGATCATCGACGGGGCGTTGGAGGCGAGGGTCGTCTCGCGGATCGTCTCCCACAGACGCAGCAGATATTGATAGTCGCGCTTGATCTCGGCCTTGGTGCGCTTGGCGCCCGCCGTGCGGATGATCAGGCCCATGCCCTGCGGCACTTCCAGGGCGGCGACGGCGCTCTTCAGGCGACGGCGGTCGGAGGTGTTGGTGATCTTGCGCGAAATGCCGCCGCCCTTGCCGGTGTTCGGCATCAGGACGCAGTAGCGGCCCGCCAGCGACAGCCAGGTGGTCAGGGCCGCGCCCTTGGCGCCGCGCTCGTCCTTGACGACCTGCACCAGCAGGATCTGGCGACGCTTGATGACGTCCTGGATCTTGTAGCGACGCATCAGGCGGCGCTTCAGGCGCTCCTCGTCCGCCAGGGCGGATTCAGGATCGACGTCGTCGCCCGCGGAATCGCGGTCCAGATCGTCGTCGTCCTCATCGTCGTGCGCTTCGGCCATGATGGCTTCGCGGTCGGCGACAGGGATCTGGTAATAGTCGGGGTGGATTTCGTTGAAGGCCAGGAAACCGTGGCGATTGCCGCCGTACTCGACGAAGGCGGCCTGAAGGCTGGGCTCTACGCGGGTGACCTTGGCGAGATAGATGTTGCCGCGAAGTTGGCGCTTCGCACGGGATTCGAAATCGAATTCCTCAATCTGCCGTCCATCCACGATGGCGACCCGGGTCTCCTCCGGATGCGCCGCATCGATCAGCATTGTCTTTGACATTGAAAGTCTCTCTCTGGCGCGCACAGGCCCGCCCTCCCAGGAAACTGGGCAGGGTCGTGGCGGCTCGCCGAACGGGGGAAGGGGCCAGGGCGCGCAGCATCCCCTCGCCGAGATCGGCGAAGCTGGCTTGAACAAGCCGTTGGGGGGTGCAGGCGTGTGGGCCCATGGAAGTCGTCGGTCCTGAACCAGGCGCGCCAATCTCGTGTAGGCACGAGAGGCCGCGTCCGTGGTCCGCTCTTCGAACCATCGGCTATGCCGGGGCGGTTCTCGGATTGGTGAAAGTCAGCGCCGCGAGGAGGGCGCGCCGATCTTCACAACAGCGAAGAGGCGCGATCGGTTCGCGAGCGATCACAGCATAGTCACGACAAATATGAATTAAAAGGCTTCCGCCTTAACCCCCTGAATACGAGACCCGATCAATATGGCGGCTGATTAGTTGTGTAGTGGGTTCGTCGTCGGGATGAGCGGTCGCTTTTTGTCAGACATTGCGCGTTGGCGCACGAAGGAATGGGCGATGACCGCCCTGGCCTTCGTGGTCATGTGCACGGTCGTCCTGTTCGCCACGCGCGGTCTTGCGTGGGGCTCAAGCGGGGAGGTGCTGGGCATAAGGTTCGGCGCCGACGGCGACCGCACGCGCGTTGTAATCGACCTTGAAAAGTCGGCGCAGGGCCGTGTCATCGATGCGGGCGCAGACGGCCGCGTCACTGTGGCGTTGTCGGGTGTCGCCACCGGCCGGGGGCTGGATGGCGGCGGTTCGGGCCTGGTTCGGTCATTCCGTGTCGACGCCAACGGCGGCGGCTCGCGCGTCCAACTGGAGCTGGCGCGCGGCAGCGAGATCGAGCGGCGCTTCCTGTTGCCGCCGGGCGATGGCGTGCCTCACTTCCGTTATGTCATCGACCTTAAGGCGACCGGCGCCGCGATCACGCCGACGCGTGCGGCGCCGCGTGCGACGGAACCTCGCCGCGCAGAAAAGCCTATGATCGTGATCGACGCCGGCCACGGCGGACGCGACCCTGGCGCCGCGGGCGCCAATGTGCGCGAAAAGACCATCACTCTGGCCGCCGCCCTGGCTTTGAAGGCCGAGTTGGAGCGGACCGGCAAGTACCGCGTGCACATGACGCGTTCTGACGACAGTTATGTCGACCTGAACCGCCGCGTCACCATCGCGCGTCAGGCCAACGCCGATCTGTTCATCTCTCTGCACGCCGATGCGGGGTCGGACCCGGCGATCCGCGGCGCCAGCGTCTATACCCTGTCCGAGCAGGGCGCGGGCCGTGCGGTGCGTGAGTTCACGCGCGGCGACAACTGGCACCGCGATCTGCATCTGCCGGGCCGCGATCCGTCAGTGGACCGCATCCTGCTGGACATGACCCAGCGTGCGACCCAGAATCGCTCGGCCCAGTTCGCCCGGGTTCTGCTGACGCATCTGGAGGCCACCGACCGCCCGCTGCTGCGTCGCAGCCATCGCGACGCCGGTCTGGCCGTCCTGCTGGCGCCAGACGTGCCTGCGGTTCTGCTGGAGATGGGCTTCATCACCAATGCCGAGGACGAGCGCGCCCTGAGTGACGAACGCGTCCGCCGCCGCATGATGAAGGCTGTCGCTGACGGCATTGATCGCTATTTCAGCCAGCCGCAGGCGCCCTTGATGATGGCGTCCAGCGGCGGCGCGATGGGCCAGCCCTGAAACTCAGGGCTAGGCCAGTCCGGCTTTCTTCAGGGTCTTGTAGGCCTTGATGACCCGCTGCAGCTTGGCTTCCGCGCCGCGATCACCGCCGTTGGTGTCGGGGTGAAAACGCTTCAGCATGTCGTGGTACTGGGCCTTCACCTTTTCCTTGTCGGCGCCGGGCTCAAGGCCCAGGTCGGCCAAAGCCGTGCGTTCCAGCTTGCCGACGCGGCGATCCTCGGTCGGGGACTGAGGGGCCTGATCGCCGCGCCGTCCGAACAGGCCGAAGCTGTCCCGCCATGAGCCGGCGCCGGTGTTGTTGGCCGTGCCCATCTTGGCCGAGAAGGCGGCGGCTTCACGCGTGAACTTGCCCGCCTTCATCTCCCATGTCGGGCGACCGCCGGTCATGGCTTCGTTCTCCTGGGCGGCGCGGACTTCGCCTTCGCTCATCCCGGCGTAGAAGTTCCAGCCCTTGTTATATTCGCCCGCGTGCGCCTGGCAGAACTCATAGAAGTCGTTCAACCGCTCGCGCGATTTCGGCGCCTTGGCGGCAGCCGCCTTGCGGCAGTCCGGCCACTGGCACGGCTTCTCGCCCGGCTTGAGGTGAAGCACGTCAGCCTGGGCGGCCTCTTCCTCGGGCTTGGGCGGCTTCACGCGGATATCGGTGAAGCGTGGCTTGTATTGAAATGAAGCGGACATCACACGAAGTGTAGGGCCGAATTGGACGGCATCAAGGAAACGATCATGTCGGAAGGCCCCGTAGCGGCGATTATCCGTGAAAAACTCACCGCCGCGCTGTCGCCGCAACGGCTGGAGCTTGAAGATGACAGCTGGCGCCACGCCGGTCACCACCATGAAGGAGGCATGGACGCCAAGCCCGGCGGCGAGAGCCACTTCAATCTGGTGATCGTGTCGCCGGTTTTCGAGGGACAGTCACGGGTTGCACGTCAGCGGACGGTGAACGCCCTGTTGCGCCCTGAACTGGCTGGGCCGGTTCATGCCTTATCAATCAAAGCCTTAACGCCGTCTGAGGCCTCTTAAACCCCAGGTTTCAGGCGCGACTATTGTTCACTTCGTCTTAGAACCTTCGTTCTAGCGTTGCACCACCAACAGAAGGTGGGGCTGATCGATGGTGGAGACTGACGGCGTCGCAAGAGCGATTCCCGCAGAACAACGGGTCGGCGACGCAGCTCAGGCTCTGACCGCCATTCTGCAGACCCAATACCTTCGTTATCTGATCATCGCCTCCTGGGCACTGGGCCTTTTGGCGACGGTCGGTTGGTGGCAGGCGATTCTTTGGTTCATTCTGACGCTGGGCGCCGGTTCGTTCCGGGGCTGGGTCGAGCATCGCCTGCGCAATCAGGTGGACAATGGCGCGGGCTGGGGCCTGGTGTTCCCGGTGGTCGCCACGGCGACGACCGGCGCATGGGCGGTGGCCCCGTTGATGGCCTGGTTCTCTCCTTCCGGCTTTGGCCAGCCGCTGGCCCTTGCGCTGATCATCTCCGGCTATGTGCTGGTCTTTGCGCAGCTGCGCAGTTCGCCACGACAGGCGGTGATCATATCGTCGCCCTATGGCGCGGCGGCGACCATCATCCTGTTGAGTCTGTGGGGCACGCCGGAATTCTGGTCGATGCTGGGTGTCCTACCGTTCACGGCGGCCGGGCTGTTCGTGCTGGTGACCATGACCATGCTGCGCGAAGAGCGGATTCTGGCCTTCCAGACCCATCAGGCCCACCTGATCGCCGAACTGGAAGCGGCGCGGGACAGAGCCAATGCGGCCAATGACGCCAAGTCCAACTTCCTGGGCGTGATCTCTCACGAGTTGCGGACGCCGATGAATGGCGTTCTGGGCGCGGCCCAATTGTTGAGCGCCACGCGGCTGGAAACGACCCAGCGGGAATATCTGTCGATCATCCGCAACTCGGGCGACAATCTGCTCAACCTGCTGAACGACATCCTCGACATGACCAAGATCGAGGCGGGCAAGATGAATTTCGAGGTCGTCGATGTCGTCATGGAGGATTTGCAGAAGCGCATCACCGGCCCGTTCGAGGCGCAGGCTGAGGCCAAGGGGCTGAGTTTCGTCACCGTTCTGGAAGGCGAACTGCCCACCATCGTGCGGGGCGATCCCTTGCGTGTCTGCCAGGTGGTGCAAAACCTTCTGTCGAATGCGGTGAAGTTCACCGAATACGGCCAGGTGCGTTATCTGGTGCGGGGGGAGCGGATTTCGGCCCAGCGGGTGCGGTTCGATTTCTCCGTCACCGACAGCGGCGCCGGAATTTCGTCAGCGGATCTGGAGCGCCTGTTCCAACCCTTCACCCAGGTCGATGCCTCGTCCACGCGTCGTTTCGGCGGCACGGGGCTGGGCCTGACCATCGCGCGGCGCATGGCCAACATCATGGGCGGCGACATCGCCGTGACCTCAAAACTGGGCGAAGGCTCGACCTTCACCCTTTCCGTCGAGGCCGAGGTGGTGGAGTGGGCCAAGCCTGCCCCTGTCGAGAAGGCCAAAGACAAGGCCGGATCGGGCCAGGGCATGCGTGTTCTGGTGGTCGAGGATCACCCCGTGAATCGCATGATTCTGGAGGCGTGGATGAGCACATCATCCCACATCACAGCCACCGCGGAAAACGGCGTTCTGGCCATCGAGGCGGCGAACGAACAGCCGTTCGACCTGATCATCATGGATGTGAACATGCCCGTCATGGACGGTCTGACCGCCACGCGCAGCATACGCAACGGCGCAGGCCCCAATGCAGAGACGCCGATTGTCGTCCTGTCGGCCTCGGCCCGAAACGAAGACCATGAGGCGGGGCTGGAGGCTGGGGCCGACGCCTATCTGAACAAGCCCATCGATTTCGCCGCCCTGGCTGATCTGATGGGGCGGGCGTCGGGCGGTCGCGCCGTGGTCAGCGGCAAGGCCCCGATGACGGAACACTCCGCCGCCGCCTGATTAAGGCCGAAACGCGGTGGGCGCCTGAACGGGAGCCGACCAGAACGGTTCAGATGAGCCTCAGACGCCAGGGTCCATTCTGCGGGTCAGTCGAAATCGTTCGGCCGCAGATGGAGACATCGCCATGACCAAGTTTCTCACCGCCGCAGTGGCCGCTGTTCTGGCCACGACGTCCTTGGGCGCAGCAGGTGCAGCCTCGGCACAGTCGCGCAATGACCACCGCTATGAGCAGCGCCAGGATCATCGCAACTATCGCCCCAATCCGCATGAGAACCAGCGTCCCGCCCCGCGTCACGACCAACGCGACTATCGCCAGGATCAAAGGGACTATGCGCGCTGGCAGCAGGCGCAGCGCCGCTATAACGCCCCGCGTTATGTCGCGCCGCGCGGCTATGCCACCCGCAGCTGGAGCTATGGCCAGCGGATGCCGTCCTATTATCGCACCAGCAACTATGTGGTGCACGACTATGGCCGCTACGGCCTGCGCGCCCCGCCGCGCGGCTATCAATATGTCCGCAGCGGCAATGACGTGGTGCTTGCCGTCGTTGCAACGGGTCTGGTCACAGCCGTGATCGCCGGTCTGTTCAACTGATCAAGGCTTGAGCGCTGAACGCCCCGGAGGGAAACCTCCGGGGTGTTTTTCGTTGTGGTTTGACGGCGACGCGTCCGGCGCCCAGAATCGGCGCCCTGAATGGATCATCATGCGCGCCTTCGCCGAGCTTCTGGATCGTCTGTCGCTGACCGCGTCGCGCAACGCCAAGCTGGTTCTGGTGCGCGACTACCTGCGGGCGACGCCCGATCCTGATCGCGGCTGGGCGCTGGCGGCGTTGACGGGAGACCTGGGCTTTGATGCAGCCAAGCCCGCGATGATCCGCAAGGCGGTCGAGGCGCGGGTCGATCCGGTGCTTTTCGGCTGGTCCTATGACTATGTCGGCGATCTGGCGGAGACGGTTTCGCTGATCTGGCCCGCGCCGACCGATCACCGCCCCAATCGAGAGCCTGAACTGTCGGAGGTAGTGGATGCGCTGAGGCGCGCAGGCCGCAATGAGGTCCGCCCTCTGATCGAAGGCTGGCTGGATGCGCTGGAGCCGAAGGGGCGATGGGCCTTGCTGAAGCTGGTGACGGGCGCCCTGCGCATCGGCCTGTCCGCGCGTCTGGCCAAGACAGCGGCGGCCATGATCCGGCCCGATGCTGTGTCAGCGCCGCCAGACCCTGATGGAGATGAACGGACGCAGAGTCTCGCCCCTGTCGATGTTTCGGACATAGAGGAGGTCTGGCACGCCATCGACCCGCCCTATGTCGATCTGTTCGCCTGGCTGGAGGGCCGCGCGGAGCGGCCCAGCCCAGACGCGCCGGGGCGGTTCCGGCCGGTCATGCTGGCGGTGGCGCTGGATGAGGCGGCGGATTTCGCCAAGCTGTCGCCCGCCGACTACGCCGCTGAGTGGAAGTGGGATGGCATCCGCGTCCAGGCGGTGCGCGAGCAGGGCGTGGCCAAACTCTATTCACGTACGGGCGACGAGATTTCCGGCGCCTTTCCCGATGTGATGCAGGCCCTGACATTCGAGGGGGCGATTGACGGCGAACTGCTGGTCATGCGCGAAGGCCAGCCTGCGCCCTTCGGCGACCTGCAGCAGCGGCTTAACCGCAAGACCGTGGACGCCAGGCTTATGGCGGCGCATCCGGCGGGCGTCATGGCCTACGACCTGCTGGCGGCGGACGGCGAGGATTTGCGGTCGTTGCCCCTGACCGAAAGACGGGCGCGGCTGGCGGCGGTGGTTGCGCATCACGGCGGCGAGCGGCTGCAATTGTCGCCTCAGGTTGAGTATGCGGATTGGGACCAACTGGCCAGATTGCGCGCCGATCCGCCGGTCGGCGCGGCGGCGGAGGGGCTGATGCTGAAACGCTGGGACAGTCCCTATCTGGCGGGGCGTCCCAAGGGGCCATGGTTCAAATGGAAGCGTGATCCGCATGTCATTGACGCCGTCCTGATGTACGCCCAGCGCGGACACGGCAAACGCTCCAGCTTCTATTCCGACTACACCTTCGGCGTCTGGACCGATGAGGGCGCGCTGACGCCGGTGGGCAAGGCCTATTTCGGCTTCACCGACGAGGAGCTGAAACAGCTCGACAAGTTCGTGCGCGATCATACGGTCGAACGGTTCGGCCCTGTGCGGTCCGTGAAGGCCGAGCGGGACTTCGGCCTGGTGCTGGAGGTGGCGTTCGAGGGATTGCAACGGTCCAGCCGCCACAAGTCCGGCGTCGCCATGCGCTTCCCGCGCGTCAGCCGCATCCGCTGGGACAAGCCTGCGCGTGAGGCGAACACGATCACCGATGTGATGGCTTTGCTGGACGCCATCGAGGGCGGCGGCGGGCGGGTCGCAAAAAGCCTGAAAAACTGACTTCCCAGGGCTTCCAATCGCCTGCCGACGCGTTAGACCCGGCCTATGTTCACCAACGCCCCCCCGATAGCTGAGGTCGTCACGGAAGCGCGCCAGGCTTTCGCCGTCGACGCCGCCATGCTGGCCAAACTGACGGATGCGGCCGGCGATCTGGCCATCAATCTGAGTGTCGCGGCGCTGATTTTCGTCGCGACGATCTTTGCGTCGAAATGGGCATCGGGCGCAGCGCGTCGTGCCTTGTCGCGGGTGCGCGGCTTCCGGCATGACCCCACCGTCCTGACCTTCGCCGTTCAGGTGGTGCGCGTTGTCGTCATCATCATCGGCATGATCGCGGTGCTGCAGCGTCTGGGCGTGCAGACGACCTCGATCATCGCCGTTCTGGGCGCAGCGTCTCTTGCGGTTGGTCTAGCCTTGCAGGGCACCCTGTCGAACGTGGCGTCGGGGATCATGCTGCTGGTTCTGCGGCCCTACCGCGTCGGGGACGTGGTTGATGTGGGCGGCATGTCGGGCACGGTGCAGCGTCTGGACCTGTTCACCACCCAGTTGTCGAACAGCAACAACCACAAGATCGTCATTCCGAACTCCAAGGTCCTGAGCGACCCTCTGACCAACATCACTGGCCAGAAGACCCGCCGGATCGAGATCAAGTTCGGCGTCGGCTATGGCGACGATCTGAACAAGGCGCGCAACGTGCTGGCGGGTGTCGCCAGCGCGCATCCAAAGATCCTGAAAGACCCCGAACCCTGGACCGGCGTCACCGCCTTGCTGGACAGTTCGGTGCAGATCACGCTTCACGCCTGGGTCAACGTCGGCGACTGGTGGCAGGCGCAGGCGGACATCATGCAGGGCGGCAAGGAAGCCTTGGATGCGGCGGGGATCGACATCCCGTACCCGCATCAGGTCGCCATACCCTATGAAAATGAAAGCTCGGCGTCGCGTTCTGCGCCGACGGACGGAAAGACGGCCTGATGCGTTACGACTTTGGTTCCGACAACACCGCTGGCATGGCGCCGAGCGCGGTTGAGGGCCTGATCCGCGCCAACTCGGGGCATGTCCCCGCCTACGGCCGTGACGAGATCACCGAACGCGCCGCCGATCAGATCCGTCAGCGCGTGGACGCCGACGCCGAAGTGCGCTTTGTCTTCAGCGGCACGGCGGCCAACGCCATCGCCCTGTCGATGCTGGCCTTCCCATTCGAAGCAGTGCTGGCGCACAACGCGGCCCACGTCTGCACGGACGAGACGGGCGCGCCGGGCTTCTTTGGCCAGGGCGTGGGCCTGATCGGTCTGCCGGGTTTTTCGGGCCGGATTGATCCGTTGGCCTTGCGCGCGCAACTGGCCGAGCCTGAGGTCGCCCACCGCCAGCCGCCTGCGGCTCTGTCCGTCACCCAGGCCACGGAATACGGCACAGTCTATACCGAGGAAGAACTGCGTCAGTTGATCGAGCCCGTGAAGGCGTTGGGTTACGGCGTGCATATGGATGGCGCACGGCTGGCCAACGCGGCGGCGGCAGGGTTTGATTTGAAGGATATTCCGCGTCTGGGCGTCGATATCCTGGTGTTTGGCGGAGCCAAGGCGGGCGCCAACTGCGCCGAGGCCGTCGTTCTGTTCGACAAGTCGCTGGCGCGGCGGTTCGACAACCGGCTGAAACAGGCGGGGCAGGTGGCGTCCAAGGCGCGTCTGCTGGCCGGGCCGATGCTGGGGCTGCTGGAGAGCGGCGATTGGGAAAGCGGCGGCGCGCACGCCAACCTGATGGCGCGGCGTCTGGCGGATGGCATCGTGATACGGTCGCGGTTCGTCCTGGCGCATCCGGTCGAGTCCAATGCGGTGTTCGTGCGGATGTCGGACGACGCCCACGCCCGCCTGAACGCCGCCGGTTGGGCCTGTTATCAGTTCGATGATGGGTCGGTGCGTTTCGTCTGTTCGTGGGCGACGACTGAAGAGGTTGTCGATGAACTGCTTGAGGCGATTTCCGCGATTAGCTGACCGGGCGTGGCAGGCCGAGGGCGCAAGTCACTGTTTAGGCCGGATTTGTCCACCTGAAATCAGGCGTGGCCTTTCGGCGGCCCTATAGGGCGTCCATATGCGGATTATGGCGATACGCGGCGAACGCTCGGGAGGTCGGCGCGACCCCATGATGAAGGCTCAACAGGCCGGAACCCTTCAGGACAAGACTGATGGTCCGCCCATGCTGCAGGCGTTGGCCGATCTGTCGCGTCTGGTGGCGCGCTCGGGCGCATCGCACCTGCGGCTGAGGCTGGCGTTCGCCGTCATACTGACATTGGCGGGCAAGGGACTGGGCGTGCTGGCGCCCCTGGTGCTGGGTGCGGCTGTCAACAAACTGGCGGCCGGGCAGGGCGCAGCGGTCGCCATGGGCTGGGGCTTTGCCGCCTTCGCCGTCGGCTGGACCCTTATTCGCTTTCTGTCGGCCAGCGCGCCCCTGGTGTCCGATGTCGTCTTCGCACCCGTTCGCGCGGCGGCCCAGCGGGCGACGGCGGCGGAGGCCTTCGCCCATGCCCTGAGCCTTTCGCTGGACTTTCACCAGACCAAGCGGTCCGGCGCCCTGTCGCGGACAATGGACCGGGGTTCGCGCGCGGTGGACTTCCTTCTGCGGATTCTGGCCTTCAACCTTGTGCCCACGGCGGTCGAGTTGGCGCTGGCGGCGGCGGTGCTGGGCGGCAAATATGACTGGCGGTTCGGCGCCGTCGCCGTGGTTGTCGTCGTGATCTACACGGTGGCGACCTTCTCCATGTCCAACTGGCGGCTGGAGCACCGGCGCGTCATGAACGCCGCCGATTCCGAGGCGGCGGGCGTCTCGGTGGACGCCCTGCTGAACTATGAGACGGTCAAGTCGTTCGGCGCAGAGGCGCGGGCGGCCCAGACCTATGATCGGGCGCTGGGCGACTACACCCAGGCCTCGTTGAAGGCGAACACCTCGCTGAACCTGCTGAACGGCATGCAGGCCCTGATCATGAACCTGGGGCTCGGCGTCATGGCCGTGATGGCCGGGTTCGAGGCGGCGGCGGGGCGGATGGGGCCGGGGGATGTGACGGCTGCGGTGCTGATCATGATCTCGCTGTATGCGCCACTGAACATTTTGGGCTTCGCCTATCGCGAAATCCGTCAGTCCTTCATCGACATGGAGGAGATGCTGAAGGTCACGCGCCAGACGCCGCAGGTCGCCGATGCGCCGGACGCCGTGGATCTGCCCCGTCCAGTCGATGCGCGGGGCGCAGCCGTCGAGTTCGAACATGTCGGCTTCCGCCATGATGCGCGGGCAAACGGGCTGGAGGACGTCAGCTTCTACGCCGCGCCGGGCACGACGACGGCTCTGGTCGGCCCCTCAGGCGCGGGCAAGTCGACGATCGTCAAGCTGGCGCTGCGTCTGCTGGATCCGCAGGAAGGCCGCGTTCTGATCGACGGTCATGACGCGCGTCAGGTGACCCAGGCTTCGTTGCGGGCCGCCGTCGCCCTGGTGCCGCAGGACGTGGCCCTGTTCAACGACAGCATCGCCGCCAACATCGCCTTTGCGCGTCCCACCGCCAGCGAGGCCGAGATCTGGGCGGCGGCGGAGGCGGCGGAGCTGTCTGACTTCATCCGTGGTCTGCCTGAAGCCATGGAGACGCGTGTGGGCGAGCGCGGGCTGAAACTGTCGGGCGGCGAGCGTCAGCGCGTCGGCATCGCCCGCGCCCTGCTGGCTGATCCCTGCATTCTGATCCTTGATGAGGCGACCAGCGCCCTGGACAGCCGCACGGAGGCGGCGATCCAGAAGACCCTTCGCCGTGCACGCTCGGGCCGTACGACCCTGGTGGTGGCCCACCGCTTGTCCACCGTTGCGGATTCCGATCAGATTCTGGTGCTCAAGGCCGGGCGCATCGTCGAACGCGGGGCGCACCATGAACTGGTCGCGCGCCAGGGCGGGGAGTATGCGGCTCTGTGGCGCAAACAGACGCGTGGCGGAAAGTCGGCTCAGCCCGCCTGATCGCCTGACGACAGCTTGTGCTTCAGAACCTCATGCAGGCTGCTGAGGATGAGGGTGCGCGCCTCAGCGTCCTGCGGCGGCAGGGCCAGCAGCAGTTTCATCGCCTGGGCGTGGACGGTGACAATTCGCCAGTCGAAGCCGCCCTGGCGCGGGGCGGCGTCCAGAAGGTCGCACAATCCCTTGGCGGCTGTGCACAGGTCGTCCATCGCAAACGGGTTGGCCGCGTCGATGATCTGGCTCGATGCGGCGTAGGCCAGGTCCAGCCGCACGGTCTCCGGCAGGTCGGGCGATTGGGGCGCAAGAAGCGTGGCGATGCCGTCACCGATGACGGCGCGGGCCTCATCCTTGTGGACCTCAAGATTGGCCGACGCCTTGGCCAGGGCCGCGCCGACGCTGACGCCGCCGGGACGATCCACCATTTCGGCCAGACGCGAGCGGCGTTGGGTATGGGTGATGACAGTCACAGGCTGATACTCCCGCCTTTTCTACCCGTGTTCTTCATGTTGGCGCGGCGTTCCTCGCCATCCCAGATCTCGTTTCGGAACCGTCTGTCGGGGCCGAAATAGTCTCCGACCTCCAGGAACGGCCGATTGTCCCGAGCGATCCAAAGAATCCGCTCCAGCAACATGCCGGCGCTGAACGGCTTGGTGACGACGAAATTGGCGCCGCAGTCCCGCGCACGCTTCAACTGGGCGCGCTTGATATGGCTGGCCGTCATGATGACAGGGGCGAAGGCGTTGGGATTGGGCGCAGAGCGCCGCAGCCAGTGGACCAGTTCGAACCCGTCGATGTCCGGCATGGCGGTGTCGACGATCAACAGATCGATCGGCGTATCCTGCAGAATCTGCTTGGCTTCGAGGCCCGAGCCCAGGGTGAAGGCGGGGCGGATGCCGAAGCCGGACAAGGCGCTGGAGGTCAGGGTCATGGAGAAGGGCGAATCGTCCACCACCATGGTCACCGCGCCCTCAAGATTGAAGATCGCGCTTTCGCGAAGGGTGTCGCCCAGCATTGTCATGGCCGGTCGCCCGCCTTCATGTCCTCAACCTGCAAAGCTTGGCAGGTTGAGGTGGATAGTCAGTTAACGGTGTTCGTTTTTACAGGGCGCCGATGGCGTAATAGCGCTCGGCCCGCTGCTTCTTGATCTGTTTGGGCGACAGGCCTTCGAAGCTCTTCAATTCGTCCGCCAGCACATTGCCGACGTTGGTCAGGGCGGCTTTGCGGTCGGCGTGGGCGCCGCCCAGGGGTTCTTCGATCAGGCGGTCGACGATCTTCAGATTGATCAGGTCCGGGCCGGTGATCTTCATGGCCATGGCCGCGTCCTTGGCCCGCGTGCCGTCGCGCCACAGGATGCCGGCCGCGCCTTCCGGCGAGATGACCGAATAGATCGAATGCTCCAGCATCAGCACGCGGCTGGCGGCGGCGATGGCGATGGCGCCGCCCGAACCGCCTTCGCCGGTGATGGTGGCGATGGAGGGCACGCCCAGCGTCAGGCAGCGCTCGGTCGAGCGGGCGATGGCCTCGGCCTGACCGCGCTCTTCGGCGCCCAGGCCCGGATAGGCGCCGGCGGTGTCCACGAAGCTGAGAACCGGCAGGCCGAACTGCTCGGCCATGTCCATCAGGCGCACGGCCTTGCGATAGCCTTCAGGCCGCGCCATGCCGAAGTTGTGGGTGATGCGGGTGGCGGTGTCGTGGCCCTTTTCATGGCCCATGATCACGACCGGACGGCCGTTGAAACGGGCCAGGCCGCCCAGAATGGCCTGATCGTCGCCGAACTGACGGTCGCCGTGCAACTCGTTCCAGTCGGTGAACAGGGCCTCGACATAGTCGATGAAGTGCGGACGCTGCGGATGGCGCGCGACCTGGGTCTTCATCCAGGGGTCCAGCCCGGCGTAGGTCTTCTTGCGAAGCTGCTCCGCCTTTTTGCGCAGGCCTGCGATTTCCGATTCGAACGAGCCCGAGGTTTCGGACAGGGCCGACAGTTCGTCGATCTTGGCTTCCAGATCGGCGATCGGCTTTTCGAAGTCGAGATAGTGCGTGGCCATAAAGGCGTCCGGGAACAGCGGGGCCAAAAAGCGCCCCTAGGGAAGGCGGGAGAAACTAAAGAGGTCAGCGCCGCGCGGCAAGCGGGGTTCAGTCATCCCGCGCCAGAGGATGGTTTTGTTGCACGACCTGGGCCAGTCGGTCCGTCGCGACGTGGGTGTAGATTTGGGTGGTCGCGATGTCGGCGTGACCCAGCAGGGTCTGGACGACACGCAGGTCGGCGCCGCCTTCCAGCAGATGGGTGGCGAAGGCGTGGCGCAGGACGTGGGGGCTGACGCGCGACGGGTCGATTCCAGCGGTGACGGCGGCCTCATCAAGCAGTTGAGCGAAGCGACGCGGCGTCAGATGGCCGGACCGGCCGGAAGAGGGAAACAGCCACGGACTGTCCGGCGCCTCCGGTTTACGCTTGGCGTCGCGGGCGATCAGCCAGGCCTTGACGGCCTCGCGGGCGGCGGTGTTCAGCGGGGCCAGCCGTTCCTTGCCACCCTTGCCGCGCACGATCAAATAGGCCGGATCGCGTCGCACCGCCTCGACCTTCAATCCCAGCAGTTCCGACACGCGCAGCCCCGAGGCGTAGGCCATCTCGACCAGGGCGACCAGACGGAGGCCCGCCGCTGCGTCACGGGCGGCGGAGGCGGTCAGCAGGCGGTCAATCTCGTCGCGGCTTAGAACCTTGGGCAGGGAGCGGCCTTGTTTAGGCGCATCCAGCCGACGCGACGGGTCATCGGTGCGCCAGCCCTCGGCCAGAGCGAATCGGTAGAACTGGCGTGCGGCGGATCGTCTGCGCGCGGCAGTGGCGGCGGACAGGCCGCGTCGCGACAAATTGGCGAACCAACCCTCAACCGCTTCGGCGTCGGCCTTCATCAGTCCGCCCGCGTCTGACAGCGCCGTCTCCGCGTCGGAAAGGTCGCGATTATAGGCCGACAGGGTGTGTGGCGAGGCGTCCCGTTCGACCGCCATCATCTCCAGAAAAGCCTCGATCTGGGGCGTCATTGCGCAATCCATGTCGTGAACGGATGGCGCTCGGTCGGGCTTGGTGTAGAGGTTTTCCCGATCATGCCTGCCTGCGCCTTCGCCCTTGCCGTCCTATCGACCGACTGTTCCGCCGGAGCCGCCGGATGAGGCGGCGTGCGAATCCGGGGCCGAGCCGCACCATAGCCCTGGTCGGGCTGATGGGCGTGGGCAAATCGTCGGTGGGGCGCAGGCTGGCCAATCGGCTGAAACTGCCGTTCGCCGACGGCGATGTTGAAATCGAATCGGCGGCCGGAATGACGGTCTCCGAGATTTTCGCCGCCCTGGGCGAAGAAGAGTTCCGGGCCGGCGAGGCGCGGGTCATGCGCCGTCTGCTGGAAGGCCCGCCCATCGTGCTGGCGACGGGCGGCGGAGCGATGATGAACGCCGAGACGCGGGCGCTGCTGAAAGAACGCGCCGACACGGTCTGGCTGCGCGCCGATCTGGCGGTCATCGCCGAGCGCGTGGCGCGCCGCGACACCCGCCCCCTGCTGCGGGACAAGGACCCGCTTCAGGTGCTGAGCAGCTTGGCCGAGGCGCGCTATCCCATCTATGGCGAGGCGGATGTGACCGTGGACGTGGGGCAGGGCTCTCACGGACAGGCGGTTGACGCCATTCACAAGCACCTGCGCCGGCACTGGCGGCAGAGGCGTCGTGCGGAGACGAGAAAATGACGACAATCCCGGTCAGCGGCGGGGCCTTTGCGGCCTATGACGTGGTGGTGGGGCGTGGGCTGCTGGCGGAGGCTGGCAAGCATGTCGCGCCTATCGCCAAGGGCCGCACAGTCATCATCACCGACCAGACGGTGGCGGCCATTCATGCCGAGGCGCTGACGGCGTCGCTGACGGCGGCGGGTGTTCGCAGCGAGGTCGTGGCGGTTCCGGCGGGTGAGGGATCGAAGTCTTTTGCTGAACTGGAACGCGTGCTGGATCGCCTGCTGGAGATCGGGCTGGACCGCAAGGATGTGGTCATCGCCCTGGGCGGCGGCGTCGTGGGCGATCTGGCCGGTCTGGCGGCGGCGCTCTACATGCGCGGCATCGATTTCGTGCAGATTCCGACGACCCTGTTGGCGCAGGTGGATTCGTCGGTTGGCGGCAAGACGGCCATCGACACGCCGCGCGGCAAGAATCTGGTCGGCGCCTTCCACCAGCCGCGTCTGGTGCTGGCTGACATCGAAGTGCTGGCGACCCTGCCTGAACGTCAGGTGCGTTCGGGCTGGGCCGAGGTGCTGAAGCATGGGTTGATATGCGACGCCGCCTTCTTCGACTGGCTGGCGGACGAGGGGGCTGCGGGAGCCAATGGCGATCCAACCGCGCTGGAGCACGCGGTGATCCGTTCGGTCGAGATCAAGAGCGCCGTCGTTGGTGAAGACGAAAAGGAAGCCGGGCGTCGCGCCCTGCTGAACCTGGGTCACACCTTCGGCCACGCCGTCGAGACGGAAGTGGGCTTTGACGAAGGCGCGCTGGCGCACGGCGAGGCCGTGGCCCTGGGTTGCTGCATGGCCTTCCGCTATTCGGCGCGCGAGGGCCTGTGTTCGGCGGAGGATGTCGCGCGGGTGGAGGCGGTGATCGCGGCGGCGGGTCTGCCGACACGGCTGGCGCAGGCAGGGGCGTTCGAAGCGGACCGGTTGCTGGCCCTGATGGCGGGCGACAAGAAGGCCGAGGGTGGAGCGCTGACCCTGATCCTGGCGCGTGGAATCGGCGACGCCTTCGTCGCCAAGGGCGTCGACACGGCCAAGGTTCGAACCTTCCTGATCGAAGAAGGCGCGACGTCTTCATCTTGAGCGTTTTTCACGGGAGACTGGCCCATGGGCGTCGGTCGGGGGGCGATTACATGTTATCTGGCAAGCGTTTCGCGACTTACAGTCGGCTAAAAATCTGCGCGTGTACCTTATTTGTGTTGGCGATGCTGGTCGGATGCTGCTGGATGCTATTGGAGGTCGGTCAAGGAACCTATGGCGGACGACGCAGCCCGGCGACGGTGGTGCTCACATTGGTCCCGGCCATGCTAGGATGCGCGGTGTTGTGCGCTGTGGCCATAACCCATCTGGTGAAAAGCCTTACCGAAGAGGCCGCCCTTTTCAGCGAGAATGGCGCGTTGCGAATCCGGGGGTTGAGGAATGTGGTCGTCCTGCTCGCTGAGATTGCTTCGGTCAGCAGAAGTTCGAGCGATCCCGGGCGCATCGTTATCGAGGGCGCGGGAGGACGGCGATATTTCTTTAGATCGTCCTTAATGAGAGAACGGTCGCAAGATATTGTGGCGGCGCTTTCGACCTTCCTGATCGAAGAAGGCGCATCCTGATGCAGATCGCCACGACGGTGCTGGAAGACCGATTCGTCCGGCTGGAGCCCTTCACCGACGCGCTGCGTGACGAGGTGCGTGTAGCGCTGGACTGCGACCCCGCCGCCTGGGAGATCATGGTCACGGCAGCGCACGGCGAGCATTTCGACGGCTGGTGGGCTTCGGCTCTCGCGGCCATGCGGGCCGGGACGCGGATCGCCTATGCGGTGCGGCGTTTGTCGGATGGCGTGATCGTCGGCACGACCAGCATCTATGAGATCAATCCCGCCTATCGCCGGTGCGAGATCGGCTCAACCTTCTATCGCCCTGAGGCGCGCGGCGGCCCGATCAACCCGGCCTGCAAATGCCTGCTGCTGGGTCACGCCTTCGGCTCAGGCGCGATCCGGGTCGAGATCATCACCGACGCCATCAACCCGCAGAGCCAGGCCGCGATCCTGAAATTGGGCGCAAAGGCCGAGGGCGTGCTGCGTCGGCACAAGATCACGTGGAAGGGCCGCGCGCGCGATACGGCGGTGTTCTCGATCCTGGATGACGAATGGCCGACCGCGCGGGATGGACTGAACCGGCGTCTAGCCTCGTTCGACTAGGTTCAATCGACATTCAGGGATTCATGCGCGCCCCGTGTGTTGTTCATACGGCTGCGTTTGGCGGAGATGGGTGTGAAGCGTTACGAGTCAGGTGAGGCGCAGTGGACCCGGATTGTCCTGCTGCTGGGCAAGGTGCCAGCACCTGACCCTACGGGGCCGACGCCCGGCTGTTCATGAACGGTGTGTTTTGGGTTCTGAGGTCAGGGCTGCACTGGCAGAACATGCCTTGAGCGTTACGGCAACTGGGGAAAAGGTGCGCAAACGCTTCGGTCGCTGGACTACGGCCGTTGTTTAAGAGAAGGCATTCGCCGGGCTCCAGCAGACGATTGGTCTTCGATGCGACAAAGACGCAGACAGCTTCCTCAGCTTCATCCTCGTCGCATCAATCCGATTGTAGATTAGGCCCTTTGTCCTTACCGCGCTATGCAGCGAGCGGATAGGCGTAGTCAGAACGCCGAATGCGCACAGAGCCACGTCATAGCGGGCCAGGGAATGCAGAGCCCGTTCCTTTTTGAGGGGAAATTTGAACGCCGCTGCCTCCATTCCTTTCAGAATCATCCAGCATCGGTCTTGACGAAGCCGAGTGTACTCCGCTCGACGAAGCGCATCCAGCGACAGCAATAACACCTAAGCTTAAAGTCGCGATGAGTGTTGCTTTAAAAGCTTTCATTTCCAATCTCCTGATGCAGGAGTGGTAACTCTTGAATCTTTCATTTCATAAGTCAAATTTGGAATGACGGCGTGATTTGATTGCTAGTGTTCAGGCTGTGCGGCTTGATCGATTGTTAATCCACCGCGCGGCATTGGGTCGGCTGGCGGCCTTCGACGGACCAGGTGGCCAGAACGCCCTTGCCGCGCAGTTCGACGTTGGAGGCGCGGTACCAGATGCCGTCGGCGGCGCGTTCCTGGAACAGGTCGACCGCTTCGCCGGATGAGTTGCGGACGGTGGCCATCTGGCGCGGATTGTCGAAATCGACCGACAGACGTTCGCCGTTGTCGCACAGGTAAACCGTGTGGACGACGCGGTTCAGGGTGCGGTCCTGGATCTCGGCGCCCGTGCGCTGGCGGGCGGTCTGTGCGTCGATGGCGCGTTGCTTGACCTCGTCGCCGGTGCGCGGCGCCTGGTTCGGATTGGGGCCGCACGCCGCCAGAAGACTGAGAACGGCAAGGCCGCTGAGCGCGACTGACGATGGCAGGCCCGACTTCGACAAGGCGATCTCCTCATGGCGACGGCGCCGCTTGGCGCCGCGTCTTAACGTGCGCCCCTTGCAGCCGTTCCCCGCCTTTGACGGAAGAAGGCCTTGAGCAGGCTGGACGATTCCTCGCTCAGAAGACCTGAGTCCGTCGTGGGACGCCAGTGGCATGTGGGCTGTTCGAACAGGCGCGGCCCGTGGATGACCGCGCCGCCCTTGGGATCGTCCGCCGCCCAGACGACGCGGCCGATGCGGGCGTGGCTGATGGCGCCCGCACACATGGCGCAAGGCTCCAGCGTCACATAGAGCGTCAGATTGGTGAGACGGTAGTTCTCCAGCGCCGTCGCTGCGCGGCGCATGGCCACGATCTCTGCGTGTGCTGTGGGGTCGTGGGCTGCGATCGGACCATTGGCGCCGGTCGAAATTACCTCACCTGAGGCAGGATCGACAAGAATTGCACCTACTGGCACCTCTCCTGCGTCTGCCGCCGCTTGCGCTTGGTCCAGCGCCATGCGCATGAACCGCTCATCATGGTCCGCCATACAGACGACAACGACAAGAAGCCCCGCGCCCGTCAAGACGAACGGTCGCCTCGGCCCTTTAAATCCTCCGGTCCCCGCAAGAGCGGTGACGGGACGAAATCCTTTGGCGACAAGCCACGCAGCCCTCGCGATGACGGCCAAAAGCGTTTTGGCGATAAGCCGAACCGGGCAGGGGCGGGCGACCGTCCGCGTGCCGACAGGGGCGCAGGCCGGGACGGCAAGCCGTCCAAGACGCCGGAAACCCCGCTGCGAGCCGAGCGAATCGCCAAGGCGATGGCCCGCGCCGGCATCGCCTCTCGCCGTGAGGTCGAACGCCTGATCGGTCTGGGCAAGGTGGCGGTCAACGGCCGCATCCTGGACACGCCCGCGACCCTGGTGACACGCGATGACGTGATCACCGTGGACGGCAAGCCCATCGGCTCGACCCAATCCACCCGCGTGTGGCGCTATCACAAGCCTGCGGGCCTGCTGACCAGCCATAATGACCCGGCGGGCCGCCCGACGGTGTTCGACGCCCTGCCTGCGGGTCTGCCGCGCGTGATCTCGGTCGGACGACTGGACCTCGCGACCGAAGGCCTGCTGCTGCTGACCAACGACGGCGAACTGAGCCGCGCGCTGGAGCTGCCTTCGACGGCGCTGGTGCGCCAGTACCGCGCCCGTGCGCGCGGCAAGATCACCCAGGCCCAGCTCGATGCGCTGAAGGAAGGCGTCGTCGTGGACGGCGTGTCCTATGGGCCAATCGAGGCCACGCTGGACAAGGCCAAGGAAAGCAAGGCCGACGACGGCCGTGCGCCCGCCAACCTGTGGATCTCGGTCTCGATCACCGAGGGCAAGAACCGCGAAGTCCGCAAGGTGCTGGAATCGGTCGGCCTGACGGTCAACCGCCTGATCCGCCTGGCCTATGGCCCGTTCCGTCTGGATGTGCTGCCGATCGGCTCGGTCGAGGAAGTCGGCCCGCGCGTGATCCGCGAACTGCTGGGGGACTATATCCGCCCTGAGAACCTGCCGACCGGCAACACGGTGGAAACGCCTGCGCCGATCCCCGGCCGCCGGATTTCCACGCCCATCGTCAAGGGGCGCTCGGGTTCGGCCATGTCGGACCCGTCACGCAAGCCCAGCCGCGTCCGCGCCGCCGAAACGGCCCAGGCTGATGCGGTCGAACGCCGCGAGCGCCCGCCGAAGAAGGAAGGCTGGGCCAAGGCGGCGCCCAAGACCAGCCACCCCAAACGCACCTTCAAGCCGCGCGAGGGCGCACCGACCGACGGCGAACGTCCAGCGCGCAGCTTCCGCCCGCGCGAAGACGGCGACCGCCCCGCGCGCGCCTATGTGCCGCGCGAGGATGGCGACCGTCCGGCTCGCACCTTCAAACCCCGTGACGGCGCGCCGTCGCGCGGCGGCGATGGTCCCAAGCGGGAATACAAGCCGCGCACGGCCGGTCCTGACGGCGGCAAGCGCGACTTCAAGCCACGCAGCGGCGGATTTGGCGCCGGCGCGTCGAGCGGCCGTGACACCCGACCGCCCCGCAGCGGCGGCGGCAAGCCTGCAGGGCCTTCGGGGACCAGCGGGCGTGGACCGGGCGGCAAGCCCCGCACCCCGCGCTAAGGCCGGTCGGAGGATCTGACGGATGGATACGGCTTCTGACGCGTCGGTCGCTGGTCGCTGCCTGTGCGGCGGCGTGCGGTTCACCGCCACGCCCAAGGGCGGCATGCACGCCTGCCACTGCGAGGCCTGCCGCAAGATCTCCGGCGGGGTGTCGCTGAGCGTCGATTGCGGCGATAGCGTCGTGGTCGAGGGCGAGGTCGCATCCTATGCCTCGTCGGAATGGGCGGAACGTCAATTCTGCCCGACCTGCGGCTCGGGCCTGTTCTGGCGTCTGCGTGCGGGCGGCATGACCATGGTGTCGGTCCAGGCCTTCGACGACCCCGGCGCCTTCGTGTTCGAGGACGAGGTTTGCATCGACCGCAAGCCCGGCAACTATGCGATGGCGGGCGACCGTCCACGCATCACCGAGGCCGAACTGATGGCGATGTATGCGCCGTCGGACGTCTGATCCATGCGCATCGTCGCGGGATCGCTGAAGGGCCGGGCCATTGTCGCGCCGGAGGGGCAGAACACCCGCCCCACGTCCGACCGGGCGCGGCAGGCCGTGTTTAATGTGCTGGAACACGCGTCGTGGGCTGAGCCTTTGCACGGCGCGCGGGTCATCGACCTGTATGCCGGTTCGGGCGCGCTGGGCTTTGAGGCCGTCAGCCGCGGTGCCGCCTTCTGCCTGTTCGTCGAGATTGAAGACGACGCGCGCGGCGCCATTCGCGAGAACGCGGACGCCTATGGCCTGATGGGGCGCACGCGCGTGCATCGGCGCAGCGCCACGGACCTGGGCGTGCGTCCCGGCTCTGCGGGCGAGGCGTTTGACATCGCCTTCCTCGATCCGCCCTACGCCAGGGGGCTGGGCGAGCAGACACTGGCGCGCTTGCTGGAAGGAAACTGGCTGAAACCCGGCGCCATCGTGGTGTTCGAGCGCGGCTCGGACGAGCCGGACATCGACACGCCCGGCTATGAGCGGTTGGACGCACGCGACTATGGCGCCGCGCGCGTCCTGTTCCTCAGGGCCCTAGAAGCCTCGCGCTGAGGTGCGGTTGTCCAGTTGGCTGCGCAGGCGGCTCAGGCCGTCGCGATTGACCACATAGGGACCGCCGCCGCGCGACATGATCACGCGTTTGCGTTTCAGGCTGCGCCACATGTTCAGGTCACAGCCGTCCAGCACCCAGCCTTCGCGGGTGAAGCAGCGGGCGGCGATGATGCGGCCCTGATCGTCGCGCTCCAGCAGGATGCGTCCGCCCTGGGCCAGGGCGTGAAGCGTGCGTTGTTCCGCACGGGAGATGTTCATTTCAGTATTGTCCGGGACAGGCGTCGTCATGCGCCCGACGTCGATCATTCAGACGCGGGGCGTTGCGTGCGGCCTCAGACGGTTTTCAGCGTCCGGGCCTCAGGCCGTGAACACATTCTCAGACATAAAAGTCCCAACAGGTGAGGGGCCAGCCTAGCCAGACGCGGCAAAGGTTTCAATCCGTGCGCGACGCATCGAACAGGGCGGACAGCGCCTCCTCATACGCCGCCATCCGCTGTCGGCAGCGCCGGGCGTGGCGCAGGTACAGACCGATGCAGATGACAAGAAAGACGCCAAAACCCAGCATCATTCCCGCATCGGCGCCTGGCGAGCCTGGCAGCAGGGTCTGGACCACCGCCAGGAAAACCATCGCCGCGATGCTGATCGCCACCCCCGCCCAGGCCCAGCGATAGCCGGTGCGGGCCTGGGCGATGGCCGAGCGCAGGGCGGCCTGCGGCGTGTCGGTCAGCAGGCCGGGATCGCCGCGCCGGGACCACAGGGTCATGGCCAGCGCAAATCCGACGAAGCCCAGCGCCACGAACGCCGCCGACCACGGCAGGCCCCGCGCCCAGCTGCTCCAGATCACGACTGCGACGACCGCGACGCCGCCCGCGATTTCGCCTGCGAAGTTCAGCCGCGCCAGACGGTCGCGCCTTTGCAGATCGAGGATCAGGCCGGGGTCCAGCGCCGGTTCGTCGGCGACGGGCGCGGTCCAGGCCTGGGTCAGGTCGGACCAGTCGTCTTTGGGATCGGTCATGGGCGAACCTCCGGGGCGGGGGCGGCGAGATTGAGCGCCTGTCGCAGGGCGGCCTTGGCGCGGGTCAGGCGGATAGAGACGGCGTTGGCGTTCAGGTCCAGCATTTCGGCGATCTCTGCGGGGGCGAAACCCTCCAGCGTCAACAGGGCGGGTTGGCGCAGCGACAGGGGCAGGGCGCGCACCGCCTGCTCCAGCCGTTGGTGCATGTCGCGCGTCTCGACGGCGTCATGGGGCGTTGGGTCGCTGCTGGGCGCGGCCTCGTCCAGAGGCTGGCGGCGGGGCTCGGCCGCCTCGCGCGCCACATGGGTGACGGCGCGGTTATGGGCCACGCGGGCGATGAAGGCGCGCAGCGGCGCCTCGCCCCGGTGCTTGGGCACGGCCCGCCAGACAGCCAGCAGGATCTCCTGCTCCAGTTCGCGGCGGCGCTCGCGATCCGCCTCATAGCCGGACGCGATCCGGCGCAGCATGGCGCCATGCTCGCTCAGCAGGGCCTCAAAACTCTGGTCGCGTCCCAAGCGCGGCGCCCTCCGTGAAATCGCTGGTGGGGAAATCGTCGGTCGGGATGAAAGACTCAGCAGATCGCCGAGACTTTCACCTCAGGCGTCGAAAAACCAAAGGAGTTCGCCATGACGATTGAAACCGGAACCTCAGGCAAGGCCAAATCCGGCGTGCTGACGCGCGGCAAGGGGTTCCTGAAGGTGCTGGCGGCGCTGCTGCTGGTCGCGGCGGTGTGCGCCTGGATCGCGCTGGGGATCGGGCTTTATCTGGACGTGGATCGCGGGGCGCGGATCACCCTGGCGATCGTGGCGGCGGTGTCGACCGAGGCGCTGTTCTGGACCGTGGCGGCCCTGCTGGGCGTATCGGTGGTCGAGGCGCGCAAGCGCATCTGGCGGCGCATCACCGGCCGCGCAGCTTGAACGCCAGATTCCGGGCCGCCTGCGTGACCTCGTCCCAGGTGACGTCGAAACCATCGTCGTCGCCGAAATAGGGGTCGGCCACCGCCTGACCCTCGCGGCCCGGCACATGGTCCAGCAGCAGGCTGAGTTCGGCGGTCGCATCCCCACTCTCGTTTTCGGGCGCGATGAGGCGCAGATTGGCCAGATTGTCGTGGTCGAGGGCGATGATGTGGGTGAAGCGGCGGAAGTCCGCAGGCTTCACCTGCCGCCCCTGATAGCCGGAGATATCGACCCCATGCCTGCGCGCCACGGCCTGAGCGCGCGGATCGGGCGCCTCTCCGATGTGCCAGCCGCCCGTGCCTGCGGAATCCACGATCAGATCCATCCGCAACCGCTGCGCCTCAGCCCGCAGCGCCGCCTCCGCCAGAGGCGAGCGACAGATGTTGCCGAGACAGACGAAGAGGATGGAGGGCATGGGAGGGGACATGGTTTGGTGTAAGCTGGCACTGGCTCTTAAATTGGCCATGCCTTCACAGCCAAATCTGCCATTGCAGCTTGACGTTGGTTTATAACGTCAGGGGACCAATGTTCGTTTTCTGCCACGGATGCCGTCAAGGATAGAGGGGCTGATCGGTAGGCCACTAGGCTCAGGACTCATAGCCAGAATAGCACTGTAGCGGCGAGGGCGATGGCG